>Ga0257118_1000367_pt1 | contig 47643 bp, 37 predicted proteins | sample SI112_150mmetaG_FD_190156 | JGI IMG/M metagenome (GOLD analysis project Ga0257118, IMG submission 190156) | Marine microbial communities from Saanich Inlet, British Columbia, Canada - SI112_150m | ecosystem: Environmental > Aquatic > Marine > Inlet | place: Canada: British Columbia | collected...
GAATACATAGAGGTGTTTTACAACCGCCAAAGGCTTCATTCAGCCTTAGGCTACAAAACACCTATTGAATATGGAAAACTAACAAATGTTGCTTAACTTTATGTCAACTTTTTCGTATGAAGTCCATACTGGATGATATCCAGGTAATGAATACAAGTACGAGATCAATAGTTTATCAAAACAATTTTGAACTGGCGAATGAACAAACTCTTATTCCAAGAGTACTCATGCAAAAAAGATCAAGCAGAGATATGGTGAGTACTACATTTACATTAACTGTAAATCAGAGTACAGTATCTGTTGATCCAGAAATACTACCTTACGATTATGCCTTACACCGTAATTACCCGAATCCCTTCAACCCAATTACAACCCTTCGCTATGATTTACCGGAAAATAGTGAAGTGAATATTACTATTTATGACATTATGGGACGTGAAGTAAGAAGTTTGGTAAACCAAACCCAAGATGCCGGGTTTAAGTCAGTAGTTTGGAATGCAACGAATGATTTAGGACAACCTGTGAGTGCTGGGATGTATTTATACAGAATTTCCGCAGGTGATTTTGTGCAAGTAAAGAAAATGGTATTGCTAAAATAAATATCTAAAAGAACTATAAGCCTATTAATTAAATAAGACTCCTTATAAATTGATGAAATCGGTTAATACACTTTCCCGCCGTAGCTTTTTCAGATGTTTGATTTTACCTCGATTCTGGGAAAAAGAATGTCATGTTTTTTAAGGTTAAATCCGTCCGTAAGTCCGCCCCACTTAACATCGTCAGAGTTTGAACCAAACGTGTCGAGCACAATCTGAGTTCGGCTCGGCATAACCGGTTTTAACAAAAGGGAACCAATTCTAAGCGCTTCGGCAGCCGTTCGTAACACACATCCCGCCGTTTCCTTATCTTCTTTTACCAATTTCCATGGTGCTTTCATTTCCATGTATTTATTGACACTGCGAATAAACTGAAGTGATTCCTCGATACCATCATTCAACCTCATAGAGTCAAAACATTCGTTTACCATTTTAATGGTTGTTATTGCCGAAAATTTCACCTGTTCTCCGCTTTCTGATTTATCGTCCGAATCCGGCAATTTCCCATCAAAAAATTTCTGAATCAAATTTGATACTCGACTCAGGAGATTCCCATAATCATTGGCTAGATCCGAATTGTACCGCTTGATAAACGATTCCATAGTAAAGGCTGCATCCTGCCCCAAAACCATTTCACGCATTAGATAATACCGTACCGGGTCCACCCCAAATTCTTCAATCAACCCCAGCGGATCTACAATATTCCCAAGAGATTTGCTCATTTTTGTTTCACCACTTAGCCACCAGCCATGGGCAAAAATGGATTTGGGTAGATCAATGCTTGCTGACATCAACATCGTTGGCCAATAAACCGAATGTGTTGTTAAAATATCTTTTCCAATCAGGTGAACATCTGCAGGCCACCATTTTTTAAAGTTGGATGAATCGTCGGAAAACCCGGGACCGGTAATGTAATTAATAAGCGCATCAAACCAAACATACGTAACATAATCTTTATCAAATGGAAGCTCAATCCCCCAATTCAGCCGTGATTTTGGTCGGGAGATACAAAGATCTTCTAAGGGTTGATTTAAAAATCCGAGTACTTCATTTTTTCGATGCTCCGGCTGAATAAATCCCGGATTCGCCTTGATATGATCAATGAGTTGTTGTTGATACTGAGACATCCTGAAAAAATAATTTTTCTCTTTTAGCTTTTTAATATCGCGAAACTCACCGGATTCAGATTCCTTTTCTGTGATAAATCTTTCTTCCGAAACAGAATACAACCCTTCATACTCATCCTCATAAATATCGCCTTTATCAAATACGTCTTGCAAAATAGTTTGCACGACTGAAACGTGCCTGGGCTCGGATGTTCGAATAAAATCATCGTATTGTATGTGTAGCTTTTCCCAGAGATCCAAAAATCGTGGAGCCATTTCATCACAATGTTTTTTCGGGGTTACGCCTCTAATTTCTGCTGCTTGTTGAACTTTTTGACCATGTTCATCGAGTCCCGTTAGAAAAAAAACCTCTTGACCTACATTTCTTTTATATCGAGCTAAAACATCTGCTAAGATCGTTGTATAGGCGTGGCCAATATGAGGATTATCATTTACATAATAAATTGGTGTAGTAATGTAAAACGTATTTTTCATGTTTTGTTTTTTTATTTAGCCGGCTAGATATTTTCGGACATCCAAAAGCATCGTGGTAATCACCAATGGCATGTAAAAATTACGATCCGGTGCTTGAACAATTTTATCAAGCGAAATGTGAATTCCTTTAAGATCCGCATTGGGAAAGCTTTGATTAAATTGGTAAATATCTTTTGAAAAATTTGATAGAATATTTTGGGATTTTACACTTGACCGATATAAGTATGCTTCATGAAACCATTTTTGAATCATGGCAATTCTTAATCGATATTCTTCCGGTTTAAATCTCGCCAATTGGCTGAGGTCCTGAGTTAGAGATTTCCATTTTCCGGAATCGTCATGCGTCATGGCAGCAATAAAATCTTTTATTTGAAGCAGCAAATCTTCCAAAGGTTGTTTTGATAAATACTTGGCTTGATGGATATTTCCATCTGATAATTGAACACAAATATGGGCTTTGTTTTCTTCGATTCCTTTTGCTGTTAACATCGATTTAATCGTTCCATCCTTTAGGGGAGAAAAGGCAATTTTTTGACATCTTGAAACAATAGTCGGCAAAAGCTGTGACTGATAATCTGTCACCAATATAATTGTTGTGTTTGGCGGCGGTTCTTCTAGAATCTTTAGAATCGCATTGGCGGATGCAGCATTCCCCTTGGCGAGTGTATGTGCCTGAAAAATAAGGACACATTTTCTGCCTTTAGAAGTGGATTTCAGAAAAATAGTTCTACGAAGTTCCCGTACTTGGTTAATTAAAATTTGTCGAGCTCGCGGAATTAAAATCCGATAGAAAGCATCTTTTGCTTTTTTCTCAATACCCTTTTCTAAATATTCTGCCTCATCTTTGCTTAATCCTTTTAAAGGATCAGAATTTTTTGTTTCTTTTTTCTCGCTTCCCGGCAACGGAAATATTAGCGTTAATTTTTCATCTTGTAGTGACAAAAAACGGATGCATGACGGACAAGATCCGCAAGGTATGTCCTTTGCATCATCACAATTCATCATGGTGGCAAAAGCAAGAGCAACCGCTTCCTTCCCAGAACCTTCCGGTCCTGAAAACAAATATGCGGATCCAATCCTGTCTTTTTGAAAGATAGATGTTAGACGATTCCAAATTTCAGGCTGGAAATCCAATGGATATTGTGTCATCGTTTTGCCAGCCACTTTTCTGGATTCAATTTTTGGCTCTTTCCCCAAATTTCAAAATGAAGTTTTGAACCATTCACCGATCCCGAATCTCCCATAAATGCAATCACATCGCCGGCTAACACTTCACTATCTACATGAGTTTCCACCTGAGTTACATGGCTATAAACGGTGTAAAATCCACCGCCGTGATCAATGATGATGGTGGTGCCATAGCCTCGAAGATACGTGATGACAGTAACAATGCCGCCCAAAACAGTGCGAATCGGTGATCCGGGTTTTCCTTTAATATCAATTCCGGGATTATCCGTTGTTGTTTTGAGTTTAGCATTCCATTGATTCCCAAATTTCGCAGTAATTCGACCTGTAGCCGGCCAAGGCAATTGTCCTTTAAGTGAAGAAAATTTCTTAGTTTTTAAAGCGGCTTGCTGTCGGCGAATTCTTTCGGCCCGTTCAAATCTAGCTTTCTCATCCTGAATTCGTATAATAATATCATTCAGTTGCTTAACACCTTCCTGCTTTTCTTTCAAATATTCCGCAAGTTCGGATTTATTCCGTTGAATCTGAGCGAGTTCTTTCTCTTTCTGACGCTTTTTAGCAATTAAATCCTCGTATCGTTTTTCGCGGTCTTTCTTCAAAGCAATACTTTGTTGATATTTGTCCTCTAAATTCACTTTCTGCTGGCGGATTTGGTATACCAAAGAATGAATCTTGGCTTGAGTCTGACGATCAATTCTTGATATAATTTTTAAATATTTTGCACGATACACTGCTTGGCGCCAGGATGTTGAACTCAAAATTCGTTCTAAATCGCTGAGAGATCCTTTTGTATAAATGTGTTTCACTCGATTTGAATATCGTCTTTTCAGAGCTTCAAGCTCATTTTCATTCCGGCTAATATTGACTTCTAAGTCGCTGATTTCAATTTTCAGAGTTTTCTGCTCTCTTTTCAGTTGTTTCAAAAGCCTGGATGAAAGCGATATTTCCTCATAGAGATTCGAAATCCGCCGTGAAGTCGATTTTTCTTTTTCCGCTTCATTTCGAATGCGACGTTTGGCAGCTTGAATTTCTAGCTTTAATTCCTGGATGGCTCTGGATTGATGCTCAAGCTCCCGTTCGTAATCACGCGTGTCTGCCTGTGCACACAAATAGGCGGGCAAACAAAGAATGGAAATAGTTGTCCAGCGAAGGATCATAACCATGAAAAATACTCTACTCCTTTCCCATGTAGCAATGTGTTTAACAATTAAGAGTTCTCTTGACTAAGCAAAGAAAGTGTCTCTATTTTGCCTGACGACAAGAGGAAATAAAATGAAGAATGCATTGTGGAATAATATATTTCAAGGATGGAACAGCCAAGAAAGCGAAACTGTCCTCACCCTGAAACAGGTACCGATATTTAAGGGATTTACCGATAAGGAGTTCCAGGATCTCGAAAAACTGTTTCACCGTCGTGCCTATGATGCCGGGGAATTTGTTTTTAAAAACAGAGCGCCGGGCGAAGGAATGTACATCATTATGAAAGGTGCAGTTAAAATCACAATAGGCACTCGTGAAAATAATGAACAAATTTTAGCAGAACTTTCTGAAGGAAGTTTTTTTGGAGAACTTGCACTTTTTGATGATGATCCTCGATCCGCTAATGCTATTGCTACCGTTCAATCCGATTTGCTTGGATTTTTCACTGCAGATCTAATGACGTTAAATGACCGAAACCCACAGATGGGAAATAAAATTCTCTTAAATCTCGGCGGTGTTCTCGGTGAACGTCTGCGAGGTACCAATCAATTACTTTTGGAATCCCAATCTAATTAACTTATGTATCAATCACCAGAATCCAAACAAAACAACCTTTTATATTTGAGTAGGATTTACAGGATTATTGTGGGATTGCTCTTCGTTGGATTCCTTTCGCTGGTATGGCCCTATATTTCCAATGTCGTGTTGATTCTTGTGTTTGCATTCCTCTTTACCACTGTTCTTTTAAAATCGGTAGATAGCATTGAGCGCCGAATTAATAACCGCGGATTAAGTGTATTAATTGTCACTGTTGGACTTCTTGCCGGAATCGGTTTATTTATTGGTTCATTTATTTCCGAGATATCGCAACAAGCCACTGATTTTTCAAACAGAATTGATCAGGATACCCTCACTGCAGAATTCAGCAAACTTGGCGCAAAGATATCCGCTACCCTTCCGGAAGGAATGGCTACGGGTAGTGGAGATTTTTCTGCAGCACTCAGTGGTTTTATTCAAATAGTTATAGAAAACCTTGCTGCACTTGCCGGGGTTATTGGAAATTTTGTTCTGAATGCGGCGATGATATTAATCTTCACCATTATACTGCTGGCTGAATATCATCATTTCAAAAAAGTACTGGTTGGATTCTTTTCCAATAAATATTTCGAAGTTGGATTAGGACTTATTTACAATATTGAAAAATCAGTTTCAAGCTATCTTCGCGGTCAGTTTCTTGCCGCAGCGAGTGTTGCTGTAATGTCGCTTGTCGGGCTTACAATCCTTAATTTCACCGGTGCCAATCTTACGCTGACTGTGTTTATTGGAATTATCGCCGGGCTGGCAAATTTAATTCCACTGGTTGGTCCGTTTGTTGGGATGATTCCGGCTATTCTGATTGCATTCATGAATAATATCGGAAATGACGTCGCCATGGCACATCAATTATTTGGAGTTGTGCCGTCTCCGTTTTATGTGCTCGATATTGTTGTCATGTTCATTATTGTTCAACAAATTGAAGGGAATCTAATCACGCCAACTCTTGTCGGGAAAAGTGTCGGGATTCATCCTATGATGGTTATGATTTCACTTATAATCGGGGGCACCTTGATGGGTCCACTTGGTATGCTGTTTGCCGTACCTGCAACGGGAATTTTAAAGGTTATCATTCATGAAATCATGTTTGTTCGGCGAAACGCCCACCTACTTTGACCGCAGATTACCGTTCTTCAATCTTAAATAAAATATAATCTATAAACGATAACTCAAGCGGTTTTCGATTTTCAAATCTATACTTCCATAGTTGGTGATTTGCACCATCTTTGGATTGTTCAATCATTTCTCTGGGCTCGCCCATGATATTCTTCACCAGTGATGTATTCATTCCTATTCGAATAGTTGGTTTTGCCGCTTTTTCCTCTAAATTTTTTCGCTCCTGAATCATACGGGCATCAATTTTTGATTGTAATACCAGATTTTCTTTTGTTGTTAGTTTCTCTTTTAGTTCGTCGAGAATCCGCTCATTATTTCTACCTAAAGTCCCGGTTATATTTTTTGCTTTTTCAAGATATTGAACTACAAGATTGATGGCTTTCAGATCAGTAATTTTATTAGCGTTTTCTATCAAAGATCCTGCTATTTCCTGTCTTAGCAAATCTATTCCGTAATGTAGAGATGGATCTTTTTTATCCGCTTGTTTTAGCAATATTAGAGCTTTATCATAAAAATTATACTGTATTGCTTTACTCGCTTGATAATATAAATGATAGGCTTCAAATTCAGGAATTACACTATCTACTTTAGAATAGTATTGAGAAATATCATGTACCATTTCTATTGCTTTTTCGCCTTGGCCTGAATGTAAAACCAACTCCGCGGCATCCAATCGTGCTTCGGCAATTTTTCGAATATGATCATCTACAAACGGTTTAAAGGTGGAATCAGCAAAGACTCTAGCTTTTAAATATTTTTCTAAAGCACGATCTGTCATATTTCGTTCTTCAAATTTTTGACCTTCTTTTAATAACTGAGTGGGAAGCTTTCGTTCACTTTCTTTAATTAGATATTCAGCTCGGTAGAGATTTGCATGGTTGGGATATAATTCAACAAACTGTTTCAATTTTTCTGCTGCTTGCTGATAATCTTTCCTGTAATAATATTTTTTTCCAAGATCGCCAACTGTTTTTGAACCACCATACAATGCAGAAAACGTCACGAATACTCCAAAATTTGAAAGATAAAAACTGGAAATCGGCGTTATATCAGCAGGATCGTTGATATTCGATATCTTGGTGTAAGAATGCTTTAGATCAATGCCAATGTTAAACTTATTCTGTCTAGAATCGGATGCGGTTTGATTGAGAAGGACACGGATTCCAGCCGAATAAGAAGATGACGGCCCCCAACCGCTGGGAGTAGCTTCAATTTCTTTTTCCGTCGTTTGATGAAATGTAGCAGTAGCAATTCCAAAAGTATAATTTAGATTTAAATACCATGGTTCAAACCATTGAAGAATTACCGATTGGCTTACGCTGTAGGTCCAGGTTTTTGGTGCAAATTTTCTAACGCCCGGATTCCAGGATGGATTGGAATTCCCCCAGTCTTCTACGGGGAGCTCAGCAGGAAGAAAGACATTTGAATACCGAATGTTTAATCCTGTATGCATATCTATCCAACTAGAATGAAGTAAATAAAGAGATAAATTTGTTTTCGCAAAATCAATATCTAACTGATGCCCTACCCTAGCCGTGAGTTCTCCGCCATCAAATTTGGTAACTGGCGAACCATATTGCATAAAATTTTCGTGCACACTGATGCCCGCAATACCGGCACCTCCGTTATAGCCAAAGCCATAACGGACTTCAAATGGAATAAATCTAATGGGTTCGTGGAATTCCCGACCTCGCAGGATACGATCCTTCCAATAGCCATCTTCAACCTCAATTTCTTGGGTTTGCTTTATTTGGATTAAGCCCCAAAGATAAGACTTGGTAGAATCTTGAGCGGTGAGATTGTTCACAACAACCCCTCCGACTACTAGTATTAGAAATATGAACCTCGGATACATGAAGCCTCAAAATAAGACCGCAAGAAAAAGCGATCAAGAAAAACAGAACTTTATACTGTTGTGGTAGTGCAGAATATGTTGTTTAGTTTAAATTGATTCCTTAACGGGGAACCCGTGGGTATTAAATCTATTAAACGGGGACTGAGTTTAGACATGGTTAAAAAAAATATTCCAATTATTCTGCTGTTATTGATGTTCTTTGCAAATGCACAGGATTTTACAATTGCACGGATTCATTATAGCGGTGGCGGTGACTGGTACAGCGATCCAAGCAGCCTTCCCAATCTTCTGAATTACATCCGGCTAAATACAACCATGAAGGTTTCCGCTCAGGAAGCACGCGTTCGGGTGCTGGATAAAGAATTGACTGAATTCCCTTTTCTATATTTAACCGGACATGGAAATCTCAGGTTCTCTGATGAGGAATCAATTCGTTTGAGAGAATTTTTACTGTCTGGCGCTTTTTTGCATGTGGATGATAATTACGGGCTGGATCAATCATTCCGGCGGGAAATACAAAAAATATTTCCTGATAAATCTCTGGTCGAGCTCCCTCACCATCACCCGATATTTTCGGCATATTATAATTTTCCGAATGGCCTTCCCAAAATACACGAACATGATGGAAAATCACCGCAAGCATTCGCGATATTTGATGAGGAAAGAATCATGGTTTTGTACACATATGAAAGCGATCTTGGTGATGGATGGGAAGACGCAGAAGTTCATAATGATTCATGGTCGATCCGCGAGGCGGCTCTCAAATTTGGTGTAAATATTGTTACCTTTGCATTAACGCAATAGCGATTTAATGAAACCTATCCAAAAGGAATTATCGAAAATAAAAAAGGCCGCCTTTAGAACGGACCTTTTCACCTTATCTTGGGCGGGATACACCAGCATTATTGTTTTTATACTCACTCTTATTATTCTTGAAGGCATTTTTTATTTTTCACCTGATGTGCGCTATGGCATTTGGTGGGCATCGCTAATCCTCGGAGTAATAGGACTCACCGTTACAATCTGTTTTGGATTTTTAATTTACCATCAAAAAATTCACCGTTATAGATGGTCCACCCTCTCACGTAAAACAGGAAATCTGGCCTTTAAAAATGAAGATGCAGTCTTAAATGCGCTTCAACTTGAACGATCAACATATCAAAACCAATCTAAAGATTTGAGCATATCTTATATAAAATCTGTTTTAACTGAATTGAAAGCATTAAATCTAAAATCCCTTTTCCCGATCAAAAGAGCTGAGCGGTGGCAACGAATCACTTTAGGAACATTGGTTGTTTCTATCCTCATTTTATTTTTGACATGGTCTCATAGTGCCGAATCAGTTTTCCGTTGGGCACATCCAAAAACCCATTTCTCGGTTCCCACGCCTTTTACTATTGAAAACGAAACCGGGCATATTCATTTATTGGGAGGTGATCCCACAGAAATTACATTTTCTGTTATGGATGGTAAAACCGATTCTGTTTATCTTGAATTATTATCAGGACCGGAAACAGCCCCTATGATATATGCGTCGGCTATGGATTCCTCCGGCACATTTCATTTCAAGCTAAAGGAAGTTTTTCAAGATTATTCATACCGAGGATTTGTGCCGGCAACACATTTTTGGGAAGCGTGGGATAGAATCGAAACACCTATTTCTACAATCACCGTAACAGATCGACCCATAATAGAATCGTTCAGCATTTCTGTCATTCCTCCGAATTACACCAAGCTTCCTGTAATCACTCAGGAAGGTCAACAAGCCAATGTTGAAGGCGTGTTTGGGTCCATCGTAACCGTAAAATTATCCAGCAATCGTCCCCTAAAAAATGGCCATGTAATTTTTCATAATGATACGTTAGCGCTCACTGTGCGTGGTAAAAAGGCCGATGGTAACTTTACCATTACACAGGATGATGAATTCACTATTCATTTGGAGGATCGTCGAGGAATTCACAACCGGAATCCTGTGCCGTACCGTATTTATATGATTCCGGATATGCATCCCGAACTCAGCGTTATTGAACCTGATCCTGTTGTTGAACTCGGGAGTGACCAAATGTTATCTATTCACCTCAATTTAAAAGATGACTATGGTTTTTCAACCCTTCAGGTGGGTTACGAAGTTCAAAGACCAAGTTATATTCAGGCCGAACCTATGCTATCTATATTCTCCATTCCAATTCCGGATCCAGATCTGTTAAACCAACAACTTGAAACCTTGTGGAATTTGAGTGACCTCGGATTAATGCCGGAAGATGAAGTTCATTATCATTTTGAACTGTATGATAACGATTTATTATCCGGTCCAAAAAAAGCACTTTCAGGAACATTTATCGCACGGCTTCCATCTTTATCTGATTTATTTGCCTCTTTTAACGAAGATGAGACAAAATTATTAGATGATGCGGAAATGAATTTAGAAGATCTTGAAGTAATGAAGGAAAAGTTGGACAAAGTAGAACTTGAACTTAGGAAAGCTGAATCCATCGAATGGGATCAGGAACAGCAAGTGCGGAAATCTATGGAAAAGGTCCGAGAACAAATAGAAACAATGCAACGCATGGCGGAACAATTAGATGCCCTATCTAATTCGGCGGAAAAACATCAGCTTTTTTCTCCACAACTATTAGAAAAATTTGAACAACTTCAAGATATGGTCAGCGAACTATTAAATGACGAATTATTACAAAATATGGAAAACGTGGATGAAGCATTATCTAAAATGAATCCTAAGGAATTGTCAGAAGCCATGAAAGATTTGAATCAGAATATGGAAAAGCTTGAGGCCGATCTCGATCGATTCCTTGACATATTTAAACAAGTTCTTGCAGAGCAAAAGATGGAAGAATTAAAAACGCGATTAGAACAATTGGTGGATTCACAAGAAAAATTAACGGAAGATATTGAGGTAAACGGTCAAGATGCTGATGCATCGGAATTTGCTCGGATGAGTCAAGATGAACAACGCCTTCGCGAGGAATTCTCTAACTTTGACCGTGTATTAAAGGATGCAGAATCTGCAATGGAAGATATTCATCCTGAAACATCGGAACAATTAAATGAACTTAGACGATCTAAAGAAATGACAAAAACTCAAATGGATTTCGGCAGAACCATTCAACAATTAAACCAAAATAATTCTGATGGCGCAATGGGATCATCTGAAGAAGTACAAAAAGACCTTGAACAATTGTTGGAGCAGATTCAAGGAATCCAAAATAATTTTCAACAACAGACTGCTAATCAAATTGCTGAAGAATTCAGACACATAATGAGAGATATTCTTTCCCTTTCAAAATCACAGGAAAATTTGACCCAAGAAACATTATCAATATCCAGAAATTCACCACGGCTTAAGGAATCCGCAGTTCAGCAACTGATGCTTCAAGACCAGTTAACCAAGATAATGGAGCAAATGATTGCCTTATCAAAAAAGACGTTTGCCATTACTCCGGAAATCGGAAAAGCAATGGGGATGACATATGCACAAATGGAATCAGCAAAATCTAAACTTGCAAATCGGAATAATTCCGGTGCAAAAGGAAACCAGGATGCCGCAATGCAATCACTCAATCAAGCTGCATTATCTGTTAGGAATGCCATGAATGACATTCGCTCGTCTGGGTCTGCAAGCGGGTTTGAACAATTTATGAAACGGATGGAACAGTTAGCCGGACAACAAGGTGGAATTAATGAGCAGGGAATGCAACTTGCAATGGGGCAGATGGCTGCTTCGTTGCAACAGGCGATGATGCAGCGCATGCTTCAGCAGCAAAAAGGAGTTCGCAAATCTCTTCAGGAACTAGCGGAAGAAATGCGGTCATCATCCAATAAAGGATTGGGTGACTTGAGCAATATTGCAAATGATATGGATGATGTAATCCACGATCTTGAACGCAAACGATTTAACCGAAAAACTGCGGATAAACAAGAACGTATTTTATCCAGAATGCTTGACAGTCAAAAATCATTGACGCAAAAGGGCACCAAGGACAAACGAACATCCGAAACCGCAGAAATGATTTCATATGCCGGCCCCGGAGGGCTTCCCGAAGATCTTGGTCAGAGACAAAACCTAGCAATTGAAGCACTAAATCGAGCGATGAAATCCGGATATTCCAGAGATTATAAAACCATGATTCGGCGATATTTTCAAACACTCAGCCAATCTGATGAAATTCTTCCAAATCCTGTGCCTCTAGATACAATGAATATAAATCAACCAACAGAAAACTAAAACACGATGCGCCATTATATTCTATTTCTAATACTTTTTCTGTCCACCGGTATCGGGCAAATTAAAGTATTACCCATGGGTGAAGGAGCTATGCGAGATGCATTTTTACTCGAACAAAAAGGTGAGCTTGAAACTGCACAAAAAATTTATGAGTCAATTTTTATTGCCAACCCAAAAAATCGGCAAAACTTCAACCGGTTGAAACGAATCTACCAAAGACAGGAAAAACAGACCGAAGTTGTTGCATTAATTCAAGATTGGCTCATTCAGTTCCCAAATGATATTATGGAGCAAATAGATTTAGGGAAAGCTATGTACCAGTTGGGGAAAAAAGAAAAAGCTAAGATGTTTTGGCAAAGCATTGAAAAAAATCATAATAAAAGTCAGCATATTTATCAATTATTGTTTAGAAACTACACCAATCTCGGGCTAACAAAAGACGCCCATTTGCTCATTCAAAGAGGTCGGAAAGTCATGCAACAGCCGGACTTTATGTCCATTGACTTAGCACAATTCTATGATGTGCGGAGATCATTTGATCTTGCTCTTGAGGAATATCTTATCCATTTGCTACATCAACCAAAAAAAGAAAAATACATACAAGATAAAATTTTACTTATGAGCGATGAAGAAATTGCCCAGCCCTTAATTGTATTCACATTAAACAAGCATTACCCGGAAAATAAGAAACCCATTCTCAGGATTTTAGCTGGCTATTATTTTAAACTCGGGAATTTTGATTTGGCTGCTAACCAGCATAAAAAATTAGGATTTGAATCCAAAAATGATGTATCCAGATTTTTATCATTCGCAAAACATCTACGTTCTGAGAAACAGTATTCCTACGCAATGGATATTTACAGTAGCGTACTTTCAAAATCTAGAGGATCAGAAGGATTGGTAACGTCTAAACAATTGGGCGAAGCTTTATTGGGCATGGGGCAAACGTATGAAGATCAAATTGTCATTCAATCGCGACTACCTAAGTTTGCCACTTATTTCAAAGATAACATTTTTTTTGAAGATCAATTTTTCGGTCAGCCAGACATTTCTAACGCATCGCTATCTTCAACATTTGATTTATACCATGACATTCTAAAACACAGTTCCGGATCACTTATTTCACCACAAGTTCACATTCGTTTGGCAGAAATTCAGTATCGCTTTACACGTGATTTTGATGGTGCGAGGCGTTCTCTTAAATTAGCATTATCCGGAAACATTAAACCACATCTCAAACGAGCTGTGTATGCCCGTTTATGCGATTTGTTACTCGCCGAAGGAAACCCAGAACAATGCATTATGTTTATCGAAAATGACATCCCTAACGCTATTAAAACAAGTTCTGAGAATAGTCTTGCTATGAAAACGATCCAATCCTTTTTCTTATCCGGGAATGCAACTGAAGCGCAAATTCACTTGGATTCGATTTTAGTAAAAATAAAACCGAGTCACCCATATTTTAACGACCTATTAGAATTAGGAGATCTTCTTTCCCTTCGTCTTGAGGGAAATAGTATTTCAGATTCCACTGCATTTTCTCTGTATCTTCAGGCTGAGGGATTAATTCGACAATCAAAACTTTCTGAAGCAGTGGAATTGTTGGCTCTTGTTCAGTCTGATTTTCCCGAAGCGCCCATAACTTCTAATGCTGTTTTTCGAGAAGCAATTGTCCGTTTTAGCCTCGGAGAACCTAGCCGAACGCTTGAACTTTCTGATAAGCTTAGTGGTACTTCATTTGCAAGTCATGGACTTGCTATCCAAGGAGAAGTTTTTGAACAGTTGTTACAAGATCCAAAAACTGCCCTAATTCATTACCATGCTCTTTTGGAAACTTATCCCTCCTCTCTGTTAGCAGAACCTATTAGACGGCATGCCAGGCAACTAAATGAAAGAACAGAAAGTTGATGAAACATCTTCTTTTTAGTATTTTGTTAATTGGGATGCTTCCAGGTCAAAAAATTCTCATTCCGATGGATCCTCAACAAAATGATCATTTAAAAGCATACGGCATTGCCTTTTGGATTTTGGAGCGCGATATTAATGTAGAATGGCTTCTCAATTATCGTGGAGGATCTTTTTTAACGCAAGGGCATTCTGCCATTGAACAAGAATGTAGAGTCCGTGGAGTAACATTTGAACGCGTAAATGCGACTGATATTTTGAATATCATGGGAGAAATAGAACAAAATAATATGGATGTAGTCTTGCTTGAAAAAGCACCTAAAATTGCTATTTACACTCCAACGAATAAACAACCCTGGGATGATGCGGTTACACTTGCTCTGACGTATTCTGAAGTTCCATATACAACCTTGTGGGATGAGGAAGTTTTGACAAGCGGGTTAGATCAATACGATTGGCTGCATCTTCATCACGAAGATTTTACAGGTCAGTATGGAAAATTTTACCGGAATTATCACACAGCCCCGTGGTACATCAATCAAAAAGCAGATTTTGAATCCATGGCGGCAAAGTTTGGATTTCCATCTGTGCATGAAGAAAAAAAGGCAATTGCTAGAGCAATTAAATCTTTCGTTGGACAGGGTGGGTTTTTATTTGCCATGTGTTCAGCAACGGATTCATACGATATTGCGCTTTCAATGGAAGGCGTTGATGCGGCTCATTCGGTTTTCGATGGATCCCCGGGAGATCTTGATGCTCAAGAAAAACTAAATTTTTCAAAATCATTCGCTTTTACTGATTATTCAATTATTCCAGATCCCATGATTTACGAATTTTCCAATATTGATTTTCCTCCGAGTAACAACCCTGTCACGAGGGGCGCAGAAGTGGATTATTTTTCATTGTTCGAGTTCTCGGCGAAATTTGATCCCGTGCCAACCATGCTTACTCAGAATCATGTAGCAGTGGTGAAGGGGTTTATGGGTCAAACTACAGGATTTCATCGAGATTTTATTAAAAAACATATCATTATTATGGGCGAAGATCCGGCATCGCCCCAAGTCAAATATTTGCACGGGAATTTTGGGCAGGGAACCTTCACATTTTTAGGAGGTCACGATCCCGAAGATTACCAACATTATGTAGGCGATCCACCAACGGATCTTTCACTTCATCGACACTCGCCCGGCTACCGCCTCATCCTGAATAATATTCTCTTCCCCGCCGCTCGGAAAAAAGAACGAAAAACGTGATACACATCCGGAAATCAGAATTAATTGAATGTGTACAATTATCAAAATTGATTCCTGAGTTTGAAAATCCATATCCACTTACAGAGTACAAAATGCGCTGTTCGCAAGTAGCCCATTTATCTTTAATTGCTGATTTTGAAAAACAACCGGCTGGATTCAAAATCGGGTATGATAGATTTAATGATGGATCATTTTACAGTTGGATGGGCGGTGTACGGGTAGAATACAGAAGGAATGGAATTGCTAAAGACCTCGCTGATAATCAGGAAAATTGGGCAAAAGAAAACGGATATAAATCCATCAAATTGAAAACAAGGAAAAAGCATCACGCAATGATTGCCTTCTTGCTGGATCAGGGATATTCAATTACATCTGAAGAGCCAAAAGAAAATCCGCTGGAAACACGAATTTGGATGGATAAAAAAATATAAATCATTTACGTATTTGGGATTAAAACATAATTTGAAGAAAACTAATCAGTATTTACACCCCTATGAAAGGAGGATTGTATAGATTTGTTTAATAAGTTAAAACCATTCGTCCTCTCCCCTGCTAATAGGGGAAACACACCGCGTCCGACCTTTGGCGGAATGGGGTCAAAAATAATGGATGGAATTTTTTAGAATATATTATGTGGGTTCAAAAAAAGATAACACTTTCATCTCACTCCCGTGGCTTCCATGTTATTACAAATGAAATCCTAGGAGAACTCCCGGAACTTGCAAACTTCAAGATCGGAATCCTGCATGTGTTCATTCAGCATACTTCTGCTTCGCTTGCAATCAATGAAAATGCCGATCCGGATGTTAGGGCAGATTTTGAAGCGCATTTCAATGAGATGATCCCCGAAAATCTGCCGTACTACCGCCACACGCTGGAAGGACCAGATGATATGCCCTCTCACATTAAGGCAGCACTCTTGGGATCGGATCTTTCCATTCCAATCGAAAATGGAAAACTGGCCTTGGGAACTTGGCAGGGAATTTATTTATGCGAGCATCGAGATCGCGGAGGACAGCGAAAATTGATGTTAACTATTCAAGGGGAATGAAAATAATCCTGATGATGAATTTTTTGACAGATTAATAACCATCGCCAGAAAATTAACGAGCGATTGGCATGGTGTGGCGATCAATTCCAATTGAACCAAAAACACCAATTCCTTCTTCAATCCCAAAACTTTGACCAGACCCACCCTCACCCAAAAATATATTCGAATATTCTGAATCATCTGCATATCTAAAAAAGAAATCGTAATAATTTTCATCCATACTCATCAGAGAAATGAGCAACCAATCTTCATCCCAGTTTAGATTGCCTCCATCTTCAGAAAATTCCTTTCTTAAGGTCCAACTTTCTTCCCCCGGGCCGATGATTTCTTCTTGGGTAAGCCCATAATCATTATTATTATAATTATCCTCTTTCCAAATATAACTTAAGGAATTAGCTACACTCATTATTTGGTAATGGTTTGTAAGTGGCTGCCAACTAATATCCATGGTTTGATCCAATTGAAATGTATCTGGTAACAGATTTGTAAAAAGTTGGGAAGATGGAGGAATCGTGGTTTCGCCGGTTGCGGTGAGACCTCCCGGAGTGGAAATTGAAAGCGTCCATATTTCGCCGGGGTACGGGTTCAGCGAATCTCCATTAAATACATAAGCCCCCGTTGAGGTACTGTCTCCAGCCTCTAAATCGAAGTCATCATATTCAAAAAGATAGTCTTTTCCGTTATTGCTGACAATCACTTGCGCATCTCTAATTACATACCTTGAAGCATAATAGATGTTACCAACCGGGTCTTTTATGAGGGTGTCTGATGCTTCGTCCATTCTCAATGAACGGTGCACGCGGATAAAGCTAGTGACAAGCGTATCTACAGATAAAATACCTAGCACATTCAGTACTGGTTCGTGGTCAGTTTCTACATCTTCCCATTCCAATTCCGGGGAAATACTCAAACACCCTGAAATAAAAATGATAAGACTGATGGACATGAGCTTCCGCATTAGAATTCTGCTCTCCATCCAAGGGTAAGGAAAAATGGGAACATTGGTAAAGCTGCCCGTTCCATTCCCATGCTTTCACCGGTTAACCTGTTTTGTTTGTTTTGGTATTGATAGGTAATTGCATTTACGTGATTTGTTACATTGTTCAGCTGAATAAACCTTTCATAGGGAAATCCAAATATGGATGTTTTATGTTTTAAGCCAATATCCATTCGAAAGTAAAAAGGCAGGCGTGCTGAATTTTTTTCTCCTACTAAGAGACTTTCAACTCCCTTCCAATACGGTTTAACCGCATCATGTTCTACTGACCAATTTTCATATCGGCCGAGTGGTGGAGTGTAGGGTTGACCGGTGGAAGCCTGAATAGATGTACTTAAATGCAGATTCTTAAGAACAGAAAAATCTCCGACAATGTTTAAGGTATGTGTCCGATCATATTTCGGATGGTACCAACCAATTTTTTCAATATGTCGTTTTGTTTCGGCAAAGGTATAGCCAACCCAACCTCGAAACCGACCGGCGGTCTTTTTGAATAGAAATTCGAAGCCATATGCAAACGCTTTGGTTTCGTAAAACTCATTAAACGGAGTGGATCGCGATTCGTCTTCATCACCAAACATTAAGTCGCCTTGTTTAAGTGTGATCAGATTTTCGAAATGTTTATAATAAGTTTCTCCTCGAGCCAGCCAGTTTTCATCTGAAAGATACTCAATCCCCAGGATGACATGATCTGCGTAGGGTGCCGGGCGGTCTGCCGGAATGCCAAGCCAAAAATCTATAAGGCGCCACGATTCATCTTCCGTATTTGCGATCGTTAAAAATTGATGATATCGCCCAAGTGCAAATTTTAATGAAAGGTCTTTTCTTAAGATATATTTCAGCCCAAAGCGAGGATCAATGTAGATTGAATCATGCAGGGAATAATCCATCACTCGGCCCCCCATCTGCAACGCGAGTTTGGAGGTAACATCCCACTTATCCTGTAGAAAAAATGAAGTTTCTACCGTCCGGTTTTCCATTTGGAGAGGATTCAAAAAAACGGTTGTATCTAAAGTCGAAAAAGTAAATTCCATCCCAAGATTATAATCCACCTGCTTTATTTGGAATCCACCCATAATCTGATGATTCGTGAGTCCATGCCAGGAAATTTCTGTTTCAACTGTTTTATCATCCACAATGTCAAAAAAATCGAAAGAAAATGATTCATCATAGGAACCGGATTCATTCCCCATATTCCAAGTTCCTTCATCAGAAAAATTCATGTCAAAATGGAATCGGTATCTGCTATTGGCTATAAACGTGCGAGCTACAAGTTGAGGTGTTATCAACCATCGCCACGTGAGGCTATTGGTATGGTTCCCCCAAGGCCATTCAATTCCAAATGAAGAGTTGTTTTCCTCAGAATAATCTGAATAAATATCATAATTTTCGCTACGGTCGCTAAAAGAAAAAGTCAACACATCGTCACCGTAAAAACGGCTGTATGTCAAACGATGATTCAGATTTACATCTAAATTCACTTTGATTTGATAATCATAAAAGTAATATGGAAATTTAAAATCATCATTCGCTCCCGAAATTATTCGGATAGCGCCTATAAACTGGTCAAAATAGGTTCGCCGCCCTGCAATCATCCATGAGCCTTTCATACCGCCTATTTTCGGAAGTGGCCCTTCCAGCAAAGCTTTACTGGACACAAGGGATATATTTGCATTTCCTGTGATTTCTTCTGTATTTCCTTCGCGGTTGATTACATTCAGTATGGCGCCCATGCGTCCACCGTAGCGCGCAGGAAATCCTCCGGCATGGAAATCTGCTTCTTTTATGGCGTCGGTATTAAACGTGGAAAATATGCCACCTAAATGATACGGATTGTACACCGTAATCCCATCCAGCATAACCAGGTTTTGATCAGGTGTACTTCCGCGTACATACAGCGCGCTGGAAAAATCATTAAGCGTCTGTACACCAGGGAGTAATTGGATTGTTCTAAATAAATCAGGCTCAATAAAAGCAGGAGCGAGTTCAAGTGTACGGAGGTCAAGGGTGATTCTGCTGGGTTCCACCAGCTCGCGCATTTTCTGTACTTCGCCAAACACATCCACCGCTTCTCCCTCAATAACCATCGGCAAGAGGCGAAAGTCCAGACGTAGATTTTGATTTCCTTTAAATTGAGTATTTTGGGTAATCATTTTAAAACCGATAATAGAAACCGCAATTTCATATTCTCCGGGAGGAACATTGGTAATCACATAATATCCTTCCACATTTGAGGCGGCACCAAGATTGGTTGACTTGATAAATACATTGGCATAGGCTAATGGTTCGCCGGTGGCATCATTACGCAAGAATCCGCTGATGGTAGCTGTTTCCTGCGCGTGCAACCCAATGGCAAAAAGAAGAAAAATAGTTTGAAGTGTTTTCAACATATATCCAATATTAGACTATGTGATCGGCGATAATTAATTGTCATCTACAAACAGCCATTATTTTTCTTTACCTGATTCCAGATTTCATCCATCTCCTCCAAATTCGATTCTTCCAGAGTTTTCCCTCTTTTTTTCAATTCTTTTTCGATCCCGGCAAAACGAGTTGTGAATTTCTTATTCGATTTTCTAAGCGCATCTTCTGCCGGAATGTCCAAAAATCTGGCCAAGTTCACAATGGCGAAAAGTACGTCACCGATTTCTTCTTCTATGTGTTCTTTTGCTTCTTCTGATTCGGCTTCTTTGAGTTCCTGAATTTCCTCGTGAACTTTTTCCCAAACTTGTTCTATTTTATCCCAATCAAAACCGGTATAGCTGGCTTTCTGTTGTAATCTCTGAGCGCGCACAAGAGCAGGCAAAGTGACCGGGACACCATCCAATCTAGACGCGCGTTTCTTTTCCTTATGTTTGGTGGCTTCCCAGTTTTGTTTTGCTTCAAAAGCAGCGTCAGCTTTTGCATCGCCAAAGACATGCGGGTGGCGGCGGACCAATTTTTCGCTAACATGGTTTATGGATTCATTCAATTTGAAATACCCATTCTCTTCTGCAATTAAAGCTTGCATGATTGTATGTAATAAAATGTCGCCCAATTCCTCTTTTAGCTCGCTCCAATTTTCCTGGTCTACACTTTCCATAACTTCATAAGCTTCTTCCAAAAAAAATGGAAGCAGCGAAGCATGTGTCTGTTCTCTATCCCAAGGGCACCCATCTGGTTCACGCAATCTTGCGACAATACCGGTAAGTTCCTCAAACATTTCGCCTAATTTTTTGTCACTCATTTATAATCCCTTCCCATCCAAATTGTGTTAAATAATAATTCTCTTTTTCCCGCATGATCTTCCGTTCGTCTTCAGTTTTGTCATCGAAATTCAGTAAATGTAATCCGCCATGAATCAATAGCCGGCAAATCTCTTTTTCAACCGGTTCATTAAAGTTAGCAGCATTTTCTTTCGCTCTTTCTAGGCTGATATAAATTTCACCCTCCACCTTTTTTTCAGAATAATCGTTTAAACGAAACGCAATAACATCCGTGAATTCATCTTTCTTAAAAAATTCTTTTTTAAGACGCCGTAATGATTCATCACCGGTAAAAATAATAGAAATATCGCCTTCCGTATATCCTTCGGATGACAATGTTTTATAGATTATTGAGAAGGTTTTGTCCTGATGGATGTTGGAATCACCGCCATCAAGAATAGTTTTTACAATCATTTCACTTTTGCATTGGACTTATCGCCTTCGGGGTATTCAACGCGAATGTGATAAATCCCTCGCAATACAGGAAGCAAGCCGGTATTGCCGTCCACAGTTCCCCGAATTTGCCGAATTTCATCCATGGTTAACGGACAATGGTCAAGTTGTCCTGTTGAAAGCCGTTTCTCAATAATTTTATCCATCATTTTTTCAATTTTCATAATATCAGGTTCTTTGATGGATCGGGTCGCTGCTTCCACTGCTTCACAAATCATCAGAATACCGGTTTCTTTTGTATTAGGACGCGGGCCATTATAAAAAAATAATTTTTCATCCACTTTCGATTCGTCACCGCCCGCTTCCTCAAGCGCTTTATGGTAAAAATACTCTACACGAGTTGTGCCGTGATGCATCGGAATAAAATCACTTACCGCCTGCGGAAGCCCATATTCTTTCGCTAGTTTTAACCCGTCGCTGACATGTTTTCTGATAATTTTTGCGCTCATAGCCGGAGTCAATTCATCATGCTTATTTTTATCAGACAGCATATTTTCGATAAAATATTCAGGACGTCCAATTTTACCAATATCATGATAGTATGCGCCAACACGGCAGAGCAGAGAATGTGCTCCGATTGCATCTGCGCACGCCTCGGCAAGATTACCGACAACTACACTGTGGTTAAAGGTTCCATTGGCTTCACGCTGAAGGCGTTTTAAAATAGGATTTTGAAAATCTAATAATTCAAGAAGCGTAAGATTTGTTGTCACTTTAAATACCACTTCGAGAATACCGATGAGTCCATAGGTTACCACAGGCGCCAAGATGCTCATTGCCACCAGGTAAAGCATATCTATTCCCATTCCACTCCAAGATGACTGTTTAAAAAGTCCCAATGCCAAAACCACCACTGCACTGGCAATCAGCAAAGAGATGATGGTTGTGAACATTTGCCGTCTTCGCCTCAGTTTTCTTACCGAAAACAGTGCGATCGATGATGTAAAAAGTGCAATAATGATAAATTCCACATTATTCCCAATTAATATTCCGGCGAGCAATGTAATTGAGGTAACTCCCATAAATCCAATTCTTGCATCAAACATTATAGTTAGAACCATTGCAGACACCACGACAGGAATCAGATATTCAGAGAATCCAAGCCTCACTGTAAAAATGTATGCAAAGGATATTACCAATAAGAACATGAGTCCAATCAAGATTAGCATTCGAATGTCATCAAAAATGTGAATTCGATATGTTAACAAAAAGGTAAAGAAAAATGAAACTACAACAGCAATTGTAAGGAGTTTCCCAAGATAAGCGATTGATTTATCCAAAAAAGTTTCAGTCCCTGCGTGCTTGCTAATAGCGATGCTAAGAGAATTCAATTTTTCAAGGATTTCTTTTGTAATGCGTGTATTGGTATCTACAATTCTTTCATTTTGTAGAACGATTCCTTTATGTCTTGGAACAAGGTCTAACCTTGCCTGACTTCTTCGCTCCGTTGTTTCCCGATCATACACGAGGTTTGGGCTCATAAATTCCACAATCAATTCATATCCCAGCTCTAATTCTAACTCACTTTTCCTCTCGTACAGATGGGTGACTTCTAACCGTGATTTTGTCCAAGCTTGCTGAAGGTCGTTAAATGCTTCGGGGGAGTCTAAAGACGGAGCATCCGAAGCTGTTTGAATTGAAATGTCTGTGCTAATAATCGCATTTTTTGGAAGATCAAGGATCCCTTCGGCCCACCGATTTCTACAAACCTGCACAATAGATGATTCAAACTGTTTCAAATCAGTTCTTGATGGATCATCTGGAATTGGAATTAAAAATGCGTCCCACCGATCTTTTTCGATTGTGAATGGGTAGTTAGCGTAAAATGCTTGTAAAAGGATAGAAATTTTGGCGCTATCCGTTTGAACCATTAATTTTGCTTCTTCATATTGGGAAGAAAACCTGTAACGATACTCAAGGTCTTTTGAATTCCTGATATTTACGCGGGCTTGTCGTATCGCATCTACAGATTGAAAGAAATGGGACATCTTTTTGGTTTGAGACTCAACGATATTCTGATCCCGAGTAAACAAATATGGTTCTGAAGCCTGGGCTTGGTCTAAATCCGTTTTCAATTCGGATGCAGTTTTTAGGATCGGGAAATTAAACGGTGCAATTATCGGATCCCGAGTAATATCATCTAGGTTATAACTGTATAGAAGGGATGTTCCACGAGGAAAAAAGAACGAGAGTAGAACCACAAGACCTAGCACGACAGAAATTGGCTGCCAGTGGTCTTTCACAATGGTGATAAACACAGAAAGTTGATTTGGACGATGGTTAGAGTTCTTCATTAGATTTTTTGAATAGATTTAAGAATTTCCCTCGAAATAATAATTCTCTGTACTTCGCTTGTACCCTCGCCGATTTCGAGGATCTTTGCATCTCGGAAAAAGCGTTCCACATCATATTCTTTCACGTATCCATATCCGCCGAGTACTTGAATCGCTTCGGTTGTCACTTTCATAGCAGTTTCGCTGGCAAACAGTTTTGCCATGGCAGCTTCTTTGGCAACATTTTTTCCGTTATCTTTCATCCAAGCAGCATGAAAGGTAAGTAATTTTGCCGCTTCAATTTGTGTAGCCATATCTGCGAGTTTAAATGAAACCGCTTGGAATTTGTGAATCTTTTTCCCGAAAGCGGTTCGTTCATCCGAATATTCGAGGGCTTTTTGATATGCCCCTTCTGCCGTCCCAACCGAAAGTGCCGCAATAGAAATCCGGCCGCCGATTAAGGTTTTTAAAAATGTTTTAAACCCGGCGCCGGGCTCGCATAAAAGACAATCTTTTGAAACTCGCATATCCTCGAAAAATAATTGGCGCGTATCGCTGGCTTTCCATCCCATTTTCTTTTCAGGCGGACCAATTTTTAATCCGGGAGTGCCTGTAGCAACAGTGAACGCACCAATGCCCAGGAATTCCCCGTTATCTTCAATGCGAGCGGTAAGATTTAATACGCCGGCGTACCCAACATTCGTGATAAAGATTTTTCCACCATTAATGATGTAATCATCTCCATCTGTCACCGCTGTCGATTTGGTTGCACCAGCATCGCTTCCGGCTTCCGGTTCTGTGAGCCCAAATGCACCGAGCATTTCTCCGGATGCTAATTTTGGAAGATATGTTTGTTTCAATTTTTCAGAACCTGACATCAAAATAGGCATAGTCCCGAGGGATATGTGTGCTGCAAGTGTGATTGCTACGGATGCATCTGCCTTTGCAAGTTCTATCACGACTGCAGCGAATGCGATCATATCCATCCCCGCGCCTCCATATTCTTCCGGGATTGGAATTCCCATCAAGCCTAAGGCTGCCATTTTTTCTACCAACTCTTTGGGGAAGCGTCCCTCTGCGTCTAGTTCTTGTGCAATCGGTTCAATTTCATTTTTTGCAAAATCACGTACCATTTCAACAAGCATCATATGTTCTTCGTTAAAAAACAAGTCGTCCATCATTAATCTCGATTTACCATTTTACGGCAGCGGATGCCCACGTGAATCCTGCACCAAAAGCAGCGAAAATTATAATATCACCCTTGGAAATTTTTCCTTTTTCAACTACCTCGCATAAAGCAATCGGAATCGAAGCAGCTGTCGTATTTCCATATTTATGAATATTAGAATATACTTTTTCCATCCCAACGCCCATTCGTTTTGCGACTGCTTGGCTGATTCTAAGATTGGCCTGATGAGGAATAATTAATGCTACATCATCCATGGATAATTGGTTGGCTTCCATGGCTTCATTAATCACTTCGGGGAACCGGGTAATTGCATTTTTAAACACTTCCCGACCATTCATCATAGGATAATGTCGGTTTTGTTTTAGTAAATCTTCAGACATTCTCGGATTGTTAGTTGACCCGGGCTCTTCACACCACAACATTTTTAAATGTTTACCTTGGCAATGCAAATGCGTTGATAAAATTCCGCTCTCATCCTCAGTCGCCTGCAAGATGGCAGCCCCGGCGCCATCGCCAAATAAAACTGCAGTATCTCTTCCTTCGTCTGAAATATCCAGCGCAGTAGATTGTACTTCTGCGCCCACCACCAAAACTGATTTGGCATTTCCAGATCGAATAAACTGATCTCCAATGGACATCGAATAAATAAAGGCAGAACAGGCCGCTTTAATATCAAATGCGCCGATATTTCTCAGATTCAATTTGTCCTGGAGCTGTGCACTGATTCCCGGGAAAAAATAATCGGGCGTAATGGTGCCTACGATTACAAGGTCAATTTCTTCAGCAGTTACGCCGGCCATTTCCATGGCTTTACGAGAAGCTGTTTCTGCAAGATCTGAAGTAGTTTGCCCCTCTTCTACCCAATGACGTTCTTCGATTCCGGACCGCGTTCGAATCCATTCATCTGATGTATCCATCCATTGTTCCATATCCGCATTGGTTACAATTTTATCTGGGACACAGGATCCGATGCCAATTATTTGTGATTTCATATCAGGAATTCCATAAGAATGAGAGTTTCAACAAACTACAATTTACAGTAAATAATAATAATCAAGTTAATGAGTTAATGAGCATTAGGTGTGAGTTTAATATCTCGGACATTGAGTTGAATTTCACGACGATTTTGCCATTCATTGATTTCGACTACAAATGCTAAATCTATCGGATTCCCTGTAATAAGGTCCTGATAATGTTCGGATAGATTGAACCCAATTGCCCCATAAGTTGTTCCATTCTGCCGTACAGTAAAACGAATGTGGTTTCCACCGCCAATCACCTTCGGAATACCGGAAATTTCAACGTTTGACGCAAAAAATTTGGGTCTCATATTTCCGGGGCCAAACGGACTAAGCTTGTCAAGGAAATCCATAAATCTCGGAGTAATGTCATTCAATTTTAACTCACCCTCAACCGTTATTCCGGGAATAAGATCATCATCTGACAAACATTCATTCGCAATGCTAACAAAAGAAGATCGGAATGAATCGCAATTTTCTTCCTTCACGGTTAATCCTGCAGCCATTGGGTGTCCTCCATATCCTTCTAATGTGGATTTTACTTTTGTCAAAGCGTCGTATAAATTTAATCCGCGAATACTCCGAGCTGAACCGGTACCCAACCCATGTTCCTTCATCGATATGACGATCGCAGGGCGGTGAAATTCTTCTTTCAGTTTTGAAGCGACAATCCCAACCACACCAGGATGCCAATCTTTACCCCAAACAACAATTGCTTTGTCGGTTGAAAGATCTATTTCTGCATTTACTTTTAGCAGAGCATCTTCAAAAACTGCGTCCTGAATTTCTCTTCGCCGTTTGTTTTCTTCGTCTAATTCTCTTGCTAAATCAGATGCAATATCCTCATTATCTGTTGTAAGCAACTTCACACTTCTATTGGCATCCCCGAGTCGGCCCGCTGCATTTATTCTTGGGGCGACACCAAATACCAATTGGCCAATGCTAGGAACTTTATTCGAAAGTTTTGCCAAAGCCAATAATTTGCTAAGTCCAATAGATGAAGGCGATTTCATTTGGTTCAACCCAAAATGAACCAACGTTCTATTTTCGTCCTTTATCGGAACGAGATCTGCGGCAGTGCCAAGTGTCATAAGAGATATTAAATCTGATATTTCCGAAAATGATTTTCCACGATTTTTGATAATACCGGAAATAAATTTAAAAGCTACTCCGGCGCCACAGAGACCTTTAAACGGGTAAGCACAATCTTTTCGTTTTGGATTAAGAACAGCAAAAGCATTTGGCAAAGTTGCGTCTGGCGTGTGATGATCAGTGATAATGACGTCCACACCAATAGATTGGGCGTATTGCACCGCTTCAAATGCATTGATTCCGCAATCACAAGTAATGATAAGATTTGCGCCAATATTTTTTGCAGTATCAATTCCCTTTTTTGATAATCCATATCCTTCGATTTCGCGATTTGGGATATAAAATTCAGGTTTCCCGCCAACAGTTTGCATCCCAAGATACAGCACAGAAGCGCCCGATGTTCCATCCACATCATAATCCCCAAACACCATAATAGGAGTTTTGGTTTGGATATTTTTTATTACTCTGTCAACCGCAATGTCCATATCTTTCATCAGAAATGGATCGTGGAGTTGATCTAAAGATGGATTAAAAAATGGTTGGGCTTCTTTTAGGGAGGTAAAACCACGGTTCGCTAAAATCGTGGCAATGATGTTACTACATTTAAATTGTTTCCCAAGATGTGAAACCACCTCAGGGTCCGGTTGAAGACTAATCCATTCCATACGGGATTAAAATAAGCACAGGAATGGCGTGAAAGTTAGGTTTAATTTGGGTGATTCCTCCTCCACCCATGCAGATAAGAAGAATGCATATTTTACAATATCACCCGAATTAGAGAATCGGACAAAAATATAGAGCCGGTCGATAAGCCGAGTTCTGTCGCGGATGGCCATTCATCTGGTCCTGACATTTCTATCAGGATCTCGCGATCTACCCACTCCTCAAATAATGCGGACCACATTTCGGAGCTTACTTGATCTTGCACCGGGCGGGGTTTACCAAGCCTTCGGCGTTACTGCCGAAGCTGGTGGTCTTTTACACCACCGTTTCACCTGTATCCGCCAATGACGGATAGTCTTCTCTCTGTTGCACTTTCCATGCCCTTCCGAGCCCCTCGTATTACGAGGCACCCTGTCCTGCGGTGCTCGGACTTTCCTCCCTTTCGAAAATCGAAAAGGCGACCATCTAACCGGCTCATATTTCAAAAAGCCGGGGAAGTTACACGTTTGGGGATATAAAGTTGAGAGGGTTTTTCTTGCTGGTGAAGATTATGGGTTTATTGAGCGACTGGCTTTTGTTTGGGAAATGATTCGCAATGCTTATCATTTCGGTCCGGTGGATGGTGGTTCTTCATCAAAGGACCTTGCTCTGCTAATTTAGATTCCTCTGGCTCCGCCAGCCGGCGGATCGGAATGACTGGGTTGGGAGAAGTACAATATAATCCTTAAGGTTAACTACTTTTCTTAACGTAAGAAAAGTATCAAAAGAAGCTTTCGCTACGGAACAATCCGAGGAAAAAGAATTATCCAACGGGTCGATTTTTAACTCCCCGAAATTCTTTCTTGAACAAAAATTTTGATTCCAAAGGGTCATACAGAAAAATCGCCTCTTCCTTTAGGATAATACTTCCTCTGGATCCCGGATTTTTCCAAGGCGAGGAAAAAGTAGAAGATTTGGATAGTGGTACATAAATACCTTTGCGACGCAAAGGGGATGTAGGGAATCCACGATCAGGGATGATCGTGGCACTTTTTGGATGTTAAAAATAATAACTGTCATTCCGAACCGAAGTGTGAGGATTCTTCATCGAGTGACCTTGCTTTGCCAATTTAGATTCCTCTGGCTCCGCCAGCCGGCGGATCGCTCGGAATGACTGGGGTGGGGTACAATTTATTTTGCAGATTCCCAAAAAAGAAATCTGTTGCATACATCACAATTAAAGACAATTTTTTCAGATTTTATTTCAGATACGATTTGTGGTGGGAGTACAGACCCGCAACCGCCACATGCATTTGAATGAATTGCAACGACCACTAATCCATTCCTCGCAGAAAAAATCTTATCATATTTTGAGAGTGTTTCCTGATTAAGGTTTTTGGTTTTTGAAGTTCTTTGCGATTCAAGATCGGATTTTTTCTCAGATGATTCTGATATCAATGCTTCTAAGCTCGACCTGCGATTTCCTAAGTCCAATGTCAGCGATTCTAAATTATCCTCTCCCTCTTTTGTTTCCTCATCTAACGTATCTTTCTCTTCGCTTATTTCCAGCGTTGTCAATTCAATGGTATTGAGTTGTTCTTTCAGATGATCCATTTCATGTTGAAGGGCATCATATTGTTTGTTATTTGTTACCAAAAATAGTTGATCTTTATACTTGTCAATTTTTTCTTTAATTGTGTTCATTTCAAGCGTGTTTTTATCCATCTGCATCACAATTTCTTTTGACCGAACTTTCCCTTCATTTACAGATTTCGTTAAGCTGTCTTCTTCGTTTTTGAGTTCATCCACTTTGGTGGGTAAGTCGCCAAGCAATTCTTCCAATTCTTGAAGTTCGGTATCAATTTTTTGGATAATCACAAGATCCAGAATGTCTGTCATTTAAGATGTTCCTTTCTTATAAAAACAAAAATGCACCGAATTCGGTGCATTGCAGTTTGAAAATTCCCCAGAAATAATTGCGGAATATTTATCGAACCAATTCGAGAGAATCGGCACTCCTTTCCGGGAAAGAGGTTGGTTTTTCATATATTTTCTTTACTATTCATAACGATTAAAGCCCTTAAATTTACGGCAATAATTTCAACCTGAAACAAAAATTAATCGGGTGGAGTGAATATTGTCCAGATTCTTGGAATCTTGTGCATTATCATTTCGTTTTCGAAATTTTAATAAGGAGCAGAATTGAATTTAGAAACACACATTAAAAATCATTCAGCCAAGGTTGGAGTTGTTGGACTTGGATATGTTGGACTTCCCGTATGTATTGCCTTCGGGGAAGCCGGTCTGTCTGTTACCGGGATAGATTTGAATGCACAAATTGTGAAATCCTTAAATCAAGGGAAAAGTCACATTGGCGATGTATCAAACGAAAGGCTACAGAAATTGGTTGACGTCGAGCGATTTAACTCCACACTCGATTATGCATGTATTTCTGATCTTGATGTGTTAATCATTTGTGTACCAACGCCCTTAAATAAGGTAAAGGATCCGGATGTATCTTTTATTATATCAGTTACGGATGGAATGCTACCTTACATGCACCAGGATTTACTGGTTGTACTTGAGAGCACTACTTATCCGGGTACAACCCGTGAACTTGTTTTAGAAACATTGGAAAAATCCGGTGAAAAGATTGGGGAAAGTTTTTTTCTCTGCTATTCTCCGGAACGTATCGACCCGGGAAATACATCTTATTCATTAAAGAATACGCCCAAAGTTGTTGGAGGCGTTACGGAAACCTGCACTCATTTGGGATCCTTACTGTACAGTCTAATTTCGGATAAAGTTGTACCCGTTTCTTCTCCTGAAGCAGCTGAAATGGTTAAACTTCTTGAGAACACATTCCGATCAATTAATATCGGACTCGCAAATGAAACAGCCATTATGTGTGAAAAGCTTGGTGTGGACGTTTGGGAGGTAACCGATGCTGCATCCACAAAACCATTCGGGTTTATGAAATTCACCCCAGGTCCTGGACTTGGCGGACACTGCATTCCGATTGATCCTCAATATCTTGCCTGGAAAATGAGATCTTTAGATTATCGCGCTAAATTCATTGATTTAGCTCAAGAGATTAACACGCACATGCCTCACCATGTTGTAGAATTGATTTCGGAAGGGTTGAACCAACAGGGGCATGCAGTTAAAGGAAGCAAAATTTTATTATGTGGTGTGGCTTATAAAAAAGATATTGATGATATAAGAGAATCTCCTGCATTGGATATTATGAAATTATTGGAAGAGGACGGAGCTGACGTAGGTTTTTATGATCCGAATGTTGAAGAAATTCGCTGGAATGGCGGGACAATAAAGGGAATTGAATCTATTGATAAAGAAACAATCCCATCTTTTCGGGTAGTGGTTATTTTGGCTGACCACTCAGATGTGGATTATTCTCTTATTAAAAAACACGCGGAACTGATTGTGGATACTCGCAATGTGTATTCGGATGCAGATCATATTATTCGATTGGGCGTGGGGAAAAAGAAATAGGGCATTCCCACTTCGAGTGGTTTCAGTTCAAAGGCTTGAAAGGATAACGCGTCTCCGCCAACAGGAGTCTCGGGTTGACAGAGCTTGATAGAAATTGGCTAATGGGGGGAAGGTTTGTCATTCCGAACCGGCAGATGGTGGTTCTTCATCAAAGGACCTTGCTCTTCGAATTTAGATTCCTCTGGCTCCACCAGTCGGCGGATCACTCGGAATGACTGGAGTGGGGTGAATCAAATTTTATCTGAAATGGGGGTTTGATAATGATCGAGGTACATAAAAACCTTTGCGGAAGGTTCTAAACTTTCGCAAAGGATATGTAGGAAATCCACGATCAGGGATGAGCAAGATCATTTGTGTTATCTACTTTTCTTAACGTAAGAAAAGTATCAAAAGAAGCTTTCGCTACGGAACAATCCGGGGAAAAAGAATTATCCAACGGGTCGATTTTTAACTCCCCAGGATTCTTTGTTTAACAAAAATTTTGATTCCAAAGGGTCATACAGAAAAATCGGCTCTTCCTTTAGGATAATACTTCCTCTGGATCCCGGATTCTTCCAAGGCGAGAAAAAAACTAGAAAATTTGGATAGTGGTACATAAAAACCTTTGCGGAAGGTTCTAAACTTTCGCAAAGGATATGTAGGAAATCCACGATCAGGGATGATCGTGGCACTTTTTGGATGTTCAAAATAATAACTGTCATTCCGATCCGCCGGTTGGCGGAGAGGAATCTTCATCTGGTGACCTTGCTCTTCTATTCTAGATTCCTCTGGCTCCGCCAGCCGGCGGATCGCTCGGAATGACTGGGGTTTCTTCCTGCTAATCCGGGAGGGCGGAAATTGTAGGAAAAACCAACGGTAAATGATGTTTTATTAATATCCTTGACTGAACCTGATCCAGGATTAAAAGGATCAAAGCCCGCATTTTTCCAATCAATAACGCTAACGCCCAAATAGACCAATAAATCCTGTTTCCAAACGGATTTCATCAGTTGAATATCCATTACAGTTCTTTCTTCCACCAATCCCGAAAATCGCTGATAATTATCCTGTGTTTGGTCATACTGATTTTCCAAAATGGCATCTGTGACTTCACCGCGTTTCACATTTGAATAGCTCAGAACCCAATCAAACCCAAATAATTCAGCTACGTATTCAGCATATAATTCCTGAGCATGCGGTCCTGCCCAAAATCCCAATGGATATCCAGACGAAAAGGCATCGTTCACGTTAAATCTATGACGATAAATGCGATGGTCTGTCCACGTATATTCAATTTGGAAACGATCTTTTTCTTGCATTAAAGCAATCCATTCGAGACCAAACTGCCAACCAAACCAATTCCGTTCATTTTCTTTATTAAAGGTATTTTCAATGGACCATTCATCCAAAAGCCAAACGATATATGCTTTTCTCTGATTGCTGAAATGCAATGTGATATCGCCAGCCATCTGAATATTATCGGTATCATCCAAATAATGCTGCAGCGCCCAAAAAGGGATGAATGGCATTAGATATGTGACTTCCAGCGGGCGGACTGCGTACACAACGAGGTCAGTTGCGCCTAGGGAAAGAAAATCAAATGGTTGCCATTCCAGACGGTGCCCAGCTACCGATCGTGAAATATCAAATTGTTTTGTTCCTACACCCGTATAATATTGAGCCCGTGAAGAGTCTAAAATATCGCTATTCAAAAACCCGTGAAAATAAGAGACTTTCAAGTTGGGAAGCACATCCCATTCAAAACCGAATTGTGGAAAAGAAGGTACTCTATTTGATACCGTCAGGGAGGACATTCCCGGACCCCAGAATCTGTCGTATTTCCCGAATTCAAATGAATAATTATCTCCCTTGTACTGAATGAGCATATCCGCATCATCGAACCAGAAATCGCCATCCAGCATGGAATAACTTTGTGAGAATCTTTTCCCTTTATCCGGAGAAAGGGAAAACGGATCGCCCGACATTCCATGAACGCTGGTGTATACCCAACGCCCCATGATTTTCCAATTTTGGTTAGACCAATCTGCCTGTCCTCCGAAGCCTCCAATCAAAACACCATCCGTTTGAAATGCATTCCAGTCGCCTCCGGTAGATTTATTTATCGTGAACGCAAGTGGACGCAACGAAAAATTCTGACTGAATAGAACTGTAGAAAACCAAATAGAAACCCAAAATATTCGCATAGGACTTGTTTAAACAGAAATCAATGTTTCAAAATACGAGATGGTTTTTTCGAGGCCTTCTTTTAAAGATATTTTTGGTTCCCATTCTAACTTTCCTTTTGCGATAGAAATATCCGGCTGGCGCTGTTTGGGGTCATCTTCCGGAAGATCTTTAAATATTAATTCTGAAGTACTACCCGTCAAACTCAAAACCGTTTCCGCAAGTTCCAACATAGAAAATTCGCCCGGGTTTCCCAAATTGACCGGTCCAGTAAACCCATGATCTGTATCCATCAGCTTGACAAATCCATTTATCAAATCATCTACATAACAAAACGAGCGCGTCTGTCTTCCGTCACCGTAGATGGTGATATTCTCTCCCTTTAAAGCTTGCACAATAAAATTAGAAACGACTCGACCGTCGTCCGGATGCATGTTGGGGCCGTACGTATTAAAAATGCGTGCTACTTTGATATTTAAATTATGCTGGCGGTAGTAATCGAAGAAAAGTGTCTCGGCACATCGTTTACCTTCATCATAGCAAGAACGAAACCCAATAGGATTTACATTGCCCCAGTAGTCCTCAGTTTGCGGATGAATGGCAGGATCGCCATATACTTCACTTGTGGACGCCTGAAAGATTTTAGCTTTTAAGCGTTTAGCAAGCCCCAACATATTGATAGCGCCATGCACGCTCGTTTTGGTCGTTTGCACAGGATCGTGCTGGTAGTGTACCGGCGATGCAGGGCAGGCAAGATTGTAAATTTCGTCCACTTCCACAAAAAGCGGAAAACAAACATCGTGCCGTAATACTTCGAAATTTGGGTTATTCAGTAAATGTGAAATATTTTGCCGGGTACCCGTATAAAAATTATCTACACAAAGTACTTCATTCCCCTTTTTCAACAATTTTTCGCATAGATGAGATCCAAGAAATCCGGATCCACCCGTGACGAGAATTTTACGCATTATATTTATTGGTTTCATAAGAACCTAAACTAAGGGTATTGGGTGAAAATAGCCACAAAGATCACCAAGGATTTTATAGAGGCAAGATGGAGTGGCGTTAAAAAATAACTGTCATTCCGAACCGGCGGATGGTGGTTCTTCATCAAAGGACCTTGCCCTGCTAATTTAGATTCCTCGTCGCCTCGATGGGACTCGCTCGGAATGACTGGGATGGGTGAGGTACAATAAGATCCTTAGGGTTAACTACTTTTCTTAACGTAAGAAAAGTATCAAAAGAAGCTTTCGCTACGGAACAATCCGAGGAAAAAGAATTATCCAACGGGTCGATTTTTAACTCACCAGGATTCTTTGTTTAACAAAAATTTTGACTCCAAAGGGTCATACAGAAAAATCGGCTCTTCCTTTAGGATAATCCTTCCTCTGGATCCCGGATTCTTCCAAGGCGAGAAAAAAACTAGAAGATTTGGTTAGTGGTACATAAAAACCTTTGCGGAAGATTCTAAACTTTCGCAAAGCTAGGGTTTGTGAAAAAAATGTCTGTCATTCCGAACCGAAGTGTGAGGAATCTTCATCAGATGACCTTGCTCTTCGAATTTAGATTCCTCGTCATCCCGATGGGACTCGCTCGGAATGACTGGGTTGGGGTTAGTCAAATTATGACTGGGATGATGGATGAAAGAAAAAAGTACTATATGGCTCCGGTATTCAATGTCAGCATTTGCCAGAATGTGATGGCAGAAATTTTTATATCCTTCCATAAAGTCCAGTTGCCAATATAGTCTAAGTCATAATCAACACGCTTTTGCATTAATCCCATATTTTCTGTACCGCCTCGAAATGAATGAATAGCTGCCCAACCAGTGATACCAGGTTTTACAAATCTTCGTATTCTATATTTTTTAATTTTATCAACAATTTTCCTTTCTTCACTCACCATATGGGGACGGGGCCCCACAACGCTCATTTCTCCTACAAAAACATTAATAAACTGGGGCAATTCATCGAGGTTTGACTTTCGGAGTAACCTTCCGATATACGTGATTCTAGAATCATCTTTTTCTGTAAGATGGCTATAACCTATTTCAGCAGATTTATCTGAAAACATCGTGCGAAACTTGAGGCAAAAAAATTCGATACCATCAATGCCAATGCGTTTTTGTTTAATAATAACAGGACCGCGACTTGTTAGTTTGATCAAAATTCCGACTACAACATAAAACCACCAGTAAAATAAAGATAAAATGATTGTCGAAAGCAATACATCAAATACTCGTTTTACTATGCGACTATATGGGTTCGTTAGCGGTTCCGGGCGAAGACGTACGGCAGCAAAAGGGCCAAACCGATCGCGAGGGCTCAGACGTAATGAGATATCTTCAGTTCGCGGTTCAATCAGGTGAATACGTGCACCTCTATCCTCTGCCCAATCTATAGCGGTTTCCAGTGTTTCCCGATCAAGTTGGGTGGGATCACATACAAAATGATCGACGGACCCATTCCCGGAAATAGTTTCAAATTCATTTGATAGGTTTTCAATATCTAAATTTTTATCCTGCCGATGAAACCAGCCATTTAAATGATAGCCAAACCTTTTATTGCTTTGAGTCCACTTTTTTAGAAGATCATATTCAATAGCAGAACCATACAAAAACACATTTCGCTGATTATACCCTGCCAATCGCATATTGCGGGACACCGCGAGCCACAACACACGGTTAAGACCTAAAATGAAGAACTCAGCTATTAAAAATGTGCCGAAAAAGATCAGTGAAATATCCTGTTTACTAAAAAGAATAAATAAAGAAACTGCAAGAGCAAAGAGCAACTGGCCACCTAGAAATTTGATAAGGCGGTAATCTGTAGATTCATCATGGCGGGGATCGTTTAGATCAAATACAAAAGCGATTATCACCCATACGATTACTGCAAAAATGACCAGATTGGAAGAATAATCCAATGGAAATAACGATGAAAAAACATACCAATACGCAACCGAAAATGTGCCCAATAAAAGAAAGACATCCATTGCCAAATAAGTAGGCCGAAAAAAGAGATTATATCGTTTCATGCGGAAATTCCCTGCATTATTCGAGAATAATTAAAGACCGAAACATTCAAGATTAAAACAGAATATTTTTTCTGGGGGGGGGGATGGTGTGTGGCAACTTCATAATGATATTGTTTAGTCTTATTATTTTCCCTTTTATTGAATGATTTAAATTAAGACCTATAAAACCTATAATCGTTAAATAATATTATTAATGTGATGTGGGTCACATATAAGTAACCAGGCGGAAAGTATTCATGTGTTATAGAATAGTTTGTTTGGGAAATGATTCGTTGGATGGTGGCTCTTCATCAAAGGACCTTGCTTTTCCAATTTAGATTCCTCTGGCTCCGCCAGCCGGCGGATCGCTCGGAATGACTGGAGTGGGGTTATTATTACTCACCCCGAAATGTACCTAAACAAATGAAAGGTGGTTTTCGCCCCTCTCTTTTAAGAGAGGGGTTAGGGTGAGTCAAAAAATAACGTCTGTCATTCCGAACCGAAGTGTGAGGAATCTTCATCAGGTGAGCTTGCTCTTCGAATCTAGATTCCTCGTCGTCCCGATAGGACTCACTCGGAATGACTGGAGTGATCGAGGTACAATATAATCCTTAGGGGTATATACTTTTCTTAACGTAAGAAAAGTATCAAAAGAAGCTTTCGCTACGGAATAATCCGAGGAAAAAGAATTATCCAACGGGTCGATTTTTAACTCCCCAAGATTCTTTCTTGAACAAAAAATATTACCCCAAAGGGTTATACAGAAAAATCGCCTCTTCCTTTAGGATAATCCTTCCTCTGGATCCCGGATTATTCCAAGGTGAGGAAAAAAGTAGAAGATTTGGTTAGTGGTACATAAAAACCTTTGCGGAAGTATGGTTCGGCAAGCTCACCACAAGAACTTTCGCAAAGGTAGGGTTGGTGGAAAAAATAACTGTCATTCCGAGCCGCCGGTTGGCGGAGAGGAATGACACTGGGATGGTGGGTTGGTAATCAAAGTCAGGCCCTCCAACACTATTTAGATATCTTCTTTGGGGGCGGGCAAGCGGTAGCTCGTACTACGGCCCCTACCGAGGTTCTGTATTAAAATATCCCGAGCCTTCAAAACCTGAATGTCTCGTAGTGCTGTGTCCGTAGAACATTTCGCAAGTTTGGCATATTTTGAAGTATTCATATGACCTTCAAAATTATCTTCGAGCATCCGGTTAATAATCAATCGTTGCCGTTCGTTAACAGGCTTTTGGTTGATCTTATCCCAGAGATGCGCTTTAAAAAGAACATTTCTCAGCGTCTTTTCGGACCCTTCAATGGCCCTTCCCAAGCAATCCAGAAACCACTCCAGCCACCCCGTAATTTCCGGTGTGCTACGTTGTTGTTTTTCCAGCTGACTGTAATAGTTTTTTCGCTCGGTTTCCATTTGGGTTGAAAGACTGTAAAAACGTTCAGATATGCCGTCCGCACGGGCTAGAGCCATATCCGCAATCGCTCTTGCAATACGACCATTTCCATCTTCAAACGGGTGGATAGAGACAAACCATAAATGGGCGATCCCGGCTTTCAATACAGGATCAACATCATTTTTACTATCAAACCATTCCAAAAATGCTGCCATTTCCTGCTCTAGGCGATCTGCACTTGGTGCTTCATAATGAATGTTTTCATTCCCGATAGCGCCAGAGACAACCTGCATGGGACCCGTATCCATTGAGCGCCAGTCTCCAACTGTAATTGGATGCAACCCACTACCTCCTGTTGGAAATAGTGATGTATGCCAATTATACAAACGCTCTTTTGTTAGTGATTTTGAAAATTGCTGTGTTGCATCGAGCATCATCTCAACCATTCCTTCGACATCGCGACTGACGTGAACAAATTCGACAATTTTAATGCCCAATCGGCCGGCAATCGATGACCGTACTTCTGCAGGGTTGAGATTCTGTCCCTCAATAGCCGATGACCGCACCACATCATTTGTAAGCGTGTTTAAGCTCGCCTCTTGCTTGAGGTCAAAACCTAAACCTTCCATTCTTCCGAGAAGGCGCCCTTGAGCATGTCGGATATTCGCAAGCTTGGAACCTAGCCTTTCAGCATCCCAAATAAAATCCGTCCACTTTTGATGTTCGTGTATCCACATTTTAATCACCGCATTATTCGCGGTGATTATAAGTTCTATTCACCGCATTCACAAGATATAATACTATATATTTTTCGAAATTGGGGATAGGAAATCTATATGTTCATTAGGGTGGGCTGGTGGCATTGACTATTGGGAAATGGTTCGCTATGTTCATCATTTCGATCCGGGGGCCGGCGGTTCTTCATCAAAGGACCTTGCTCTTCGAATTTAGATTCCTCTGGCTCCGCCAGCCGGCGGATCGCTCGGAATGACTGGGTGGGGTGAGGTACAATAAGATCCTTAGGGGTATATACTTTTCTTAACGTAAGAAAAGTATCAAAAGAAGCTTTCGCAACGGAACAATCCGGGGAGGACGATTTCTCCATCGGGACGATTTTAAACTCCCCGAAATTCTTTCTTGAACAAAAAATATTACCCCAAAGGGTCATACAGAAAAATCGCCTCTTCCTTTAGGATAATACTTCCTCTGGATCCCGGATTCTTCCAAGGCGAGAAAAAACTAAAAGAGTTGGATAGTGGTACATAAAAACCTTTGCGGAAGGTTCAAACTTTCGCAAAGCTATGGTTGGGGTGAGGCAAATTTTATCTGGAATGGGAGAAGTACAATATAATCCTTAAGGTTATCTACTTTTCTTAACGTAAGAAAAGTATCAAAAGAAGCTTTCGCTACGGAACAATCCGGGGAGGACGATTTCTCCATCGGGACGATTTTAAACTCCCCAAGATTCTTTCTTGAACAAAAATTTTGATTCCAAAGGGTCATACAGAAAAATCGCCTCTTCCTTTAGGATAATACTTCCTCTGGATCCCGGATTCTTCCAAGGCGAGGAAAAAACTAGAAGATTTGGTTAGTGGTAAAGAAAAAACTTTGCGGAAGGTTCTAAACTTTCGCAAAGGTAGGGTTGGTGAAAAAAATGTCTGTCATTCCGAACCGAAGTGTGAGGAATCTTCATCAGATGACCTTGCTCTTCTATTCTAGATTTCTCTGGCTCCGCCAGCCGGTGGATGATGGTTCTTCATCAATAGACCTTGCTCTTCGAATTTAGATTCCTCGTCGTCCCGAGGGGACTCGCTCGGAATGACTGGAATGGTGGATTTATAATGATCGAGGTAACTAAAAACCTTTGCGGAAGTAGGAATATGATAAATCCAAATTTTTGGTTGCCTAATAAATGATAATTAAAGAAAATCTAACTTTCGCAAAGGTATGGTTGGATAAAAAAACGTCTGTCATTCCGAACCGAAGTGTGAGGAATCTTCATCGAGTGACCTTGCTCTGCTAATTTAGATTCCTCGTCGTCCCGAAAGGACTCGCTCGGAATGACTGGGTTGGGGAATATTACAATAATAGTGGATATACTTTGGTTATTTTACCGTAAATTCCTTTAAGAAATAAAATAAACCACACACAAGCAAAGGAGCTTAAATATGAAGAAAATACTGACTACACTATTTGCAGGTATTCTAATTGCATCTATTAGTCTAAATCCGGTCTCCGCACAGGATGCAGAAGCTCAGGATGCGCCGGGATGGACCGTTGGTGGAGTATTTGGATTCCCGGTATATAAAAGTAATTATTACACGAGTGCCACATCTTTTGGGCTCAATATACAAGCACCGTTTACCATTGCAGCAGGACCTTTTAATCTTGGCGTAGGTGCCTTTATTGGAATGACATCAGGAAAAAACCATTTGGATGCGGAAGAATCATGGGTTGAAGTATGGCCCGGAGTTAGTATGGCTCTAAATGATCTTGTTGCTCTTCCTGTGCCAATAATCGTTCATGCGGGAGTTGGATTGGTTCCTACGGGTGTCGGTATTTCAGCAGGTGCGGCAGCGGTACTACCTATTCAAGCGCCGGTTAACATCAGCGTGGGCGTAAATCTGGCAAACCCACTGGGAAATGCTTCGGATACCTTTGAATCTCCTGCTCAATTGCTTCGGCTTTATGTAGCAGCAGCTTACGCTTTGTAATAAAAACTATTTGCACTATTTAAAAAAAGGCGGTCTTAAGATCGCCTTTTTTATTTCTGGGTGGGTTATGAATGACAAAACGCAGCAAAGAGAATGGAAGGCATCCACGATCAGGGATGAACAGGATCGTTTGTGTTATCTACTTTTCTTAACGTAAGAAAAGTATCAAAAGAAGCTTTCGCTACGGAACAATCCGGGGAGGACGATTTCTCCATCGGGACGATTTTAAACTCCCCAAGATTCTTTCTTGAACAAAAATTTTGATTCCAAAGGGTCATACAGAAAAATCGCCTCTTCCTTTAGGATAATACTTCCTCTGGATCCCGGATTCTTCCAAGGCGAGGAAAAAACTAGAAGATTTGGTTAGTGGTAAAGAAAAAACTTTGCGGAAGGTTCTAAACTTTCGCAAAGGTAGGGTTGGTGAAAAAAATGTCTGTCATTCCGAACCGAAGTGTGAGGAATCTTCATCAGATGACCTTGCTCTTCGAATTTAGATTCCTCTGGCTCCGCCAGCCGGCGGATCACTCGGATTGACTGGGGTGGAGGTAATTCCGGATCACGGATGATCGGGGTACTATAAAAACTAAAATGGATCGATGCTAACACCGGTAAGGAAATGTTTAATCCTTTCTTCCGGAACAGGGTCAACACAATAATCTACCGTTTCATCATAATCTATATCGTTAAAATAACGCAACTGCCGACGAAACTGCCCACTGACAAATCTGTCCGGAAATAATTCCCCGGCTTCTTTGATGATTGGTTTTATTGAATGATGATATTTTATTATAAAAAATAAATCTACATAATCCTTCCACTTTGCCCTGCCTCCCAAAGCAAATGCTTTCATAGCAGCAAGCGTCAATAAGGATGGAAATGGCAAACCATTTATATTATTTAAGCACTGTATTTTAAAAGGAAATGAAAAAAATGTAGTGCGAACTCCATCAATATTCATGTGAATTTGATCGCTATTTTCAAAGATAATACGTTTTTCTTCAAAAGGTAGGCTGTCCATCCAACGATTTATTACTTTGGGTTTTATTCTATCCAGCGTAAATAAATCAAAATCTATGGATTTTCTGTGGCCAATGTGTAATGCAATGGCCGTGCCGCCCACAAGGCAATATTCGCGGGAAAATTGCTCAAAATACGGGATTAATTCTTTTTGTTCTTCTGTGAGAATATTATCGAACATGTGCATATACCTTTTAAACTCCCCGACAAAAAATTGGGATTACCAACTTTAATTCTCCCCTATTACCCCGACCTTCGGTACGGGACAGGCACGGGAGAGAGTCAGGGGAAAACTTAATGGCTGTAAATAGTTTCATGTTCAGGAAATCCTTTCGAATCCCCCTGTCGTAGGGGGAAAATGGGGGTTTTAAATATTGATAAAAGGTTAGGTATCCAACTCTCTGCATTTTTGAGATATTATTTCTAAAATTTCATTGAGATTTTCATCAATTTCATTATTGAAAAAACGAATGATGGTATATCTCCATTTTACCAGATTTTCCGTTCTTTCTTTATCCTTTTTTCGTTGGCTTGGATGCAAATGACCGTTGCCGTCGACTTCAATGATCAGTTTCAATTCCAGACAACAAAAATCAACAACATAATTTTCAATACTAACCTGTCTGCGGAATTTATGCCCATCGATTTGTCTATTTTTCAGACATTGCCATAATTTTAATTCCCATGGTGTAGGTCGATTTCGATGTAACCGCCTGATAGTTTTTAATTTTTGTTTATTGACTTCTTTGACATTCTTCATAGGATTCTACGTGTTTTTAATAACCCCTTTCCGCCAAAGGTCGGACGCGGTGTATTTCCCCTATTACAGGGAAAACTTTAAAGGTTGGGATGTTTGGATTATATCACACAATTAAGATTTTTTTATGGTATCCTTTATTGTAGTAGTGGGTATATGTGTTTTTCATCATTCAACTACCTTTAGAAGGTAGAATTTGGTAAAGAAATGAAATATCTGATTAAACATGTAGATTTATCTTTTCCCTGCCCTCTAAAGGTAACTTTTGGGTACATGACGGGTAAAATACGCGTGGAAGAAGGATATAATCTCATCATTGTAATTTGTTCTGATACCGGAAATTCCCCGTTTAAATACATCAGCTGCTTTTTCTACACCGATTGTATCAAACAACCATTTTACATCCTCTTCCCGGCCTTGGTTTAACGTCGCTTCCACAATGGATGAAATACTTAAGCCGGGCAAATCTTCTAACGGGACCCAATGCCAGAAAAGATGGTGGTTTAGAATATATTCCTTCATGGGTTCCCCATAAGATTCCACTGCTTTTTCATCGAGATAGGAATTGCGCCCTTCGACTACGCTCAGGACGGGATTAAGGTTAGGATTAGGAGGCACAGCGGGCAATGACACATCCTTATTACTGTATTCAACATGAATGTCAGATCGAGAAGGTGAAATATTTTCAGGCACGTCTTGTGAGTTTTCCTCTTCCTGAAGCAGATCCTGCAATAGGACATCCAAGGCATCGGCAATATCCCTTACCATTCCAAGATAGACCCGTGCCTTGCCAGATTCCATTCGGGCAATCGTGTCCCGCGATACACCAATGCTGTCCGCTAGCTGTGTTTGTGTGATTTTCTTATTTTTCCGAAAACTCTTGAGAGACAGAATAACCTGCTGTTCAAATGTTAATGATTCTCCTCCGATGTGCATGAAAATACCTCTTTCTCTGGTTATTAAATTGACGACAGATAACCGTATTTTTTGACCCATTTATATTTCCCCTATTACAGGGGAAAAAGGTATGGATTGCCATCGCCGTAGTAAAGATTAACACTATATTACACCAGCATTACACAGAAAACAAGTATAATTCGCACAATAAATATTACAAATATAAGATTAACAACTTATTTGTTTAATTATTCACACTATTCCGTTTGTTCGGATAGTTAAGATGTGCGTATATTCCCATTTTCCATATGGAATGAAGAAAAACATTTCTTATTCGGGCGCCGTTTAGGATGAGAAATGTTAAACGAAGAAGACAGAACAGACTCTAACGGCGCTGGAGGATGTTTAAAAAAATTGATTAATCTACGTTCCTTCGTCACTACGCTTAACAAGTCTGTGAACGGAGAACGGTGATCAGTGAACTGTGAGCTGGAATCAGTAAACCGTGACTTGTGAACGGTGAGCTGTGATTGGAGAACGGTGATCAGTGAACTGTGAGCTGTTATGAGTTGAAAAGTGTTTGAGTGATCTCGTGTTAAAGGGAATAAAAATTTCCACAGAAAAAAAGAGCATATCTGTTTCGCTTGCCAAATAGGAGCAGAAATGCTAATTAAACAGTAACTTCTATACACATTTGGCGAGAGTGTATAGTTTAACGAATCCTGGATTGAGTGATTTTGTCAACAATGGTGTACAAATAATCTAATGGGTGATATAATTCTATCCCATATTTTATTTCTGAAACCCCCTGTGGTCCCCCTATGACAGAGGGACAAACAGGCTTAATGATAAAGTTTAATTCGCTCAATTCCGGATAAATGAATGGAGGTTGAATATGGCAAAGCTCATATCAACTAAACCTGCTATTCTTTTGGAGCAGTTGCGGCAGCTAAAAGCCGGATTGGTAAAGTATACTGTTGAGTATACGCCTGCTAGTCCATCTGAAGCTGATCTGGACGGTGCCATTACGGCACTGGAAGGTGCAACTCAATCCAAACAGAATGCTGCCGGTGCGGCAGAAGCAGCTACCCAGGCCCTTTATACGGCCAGGGATTCAGCTGTGGATGTTGCTCGGCGTATGCGTGATGCAGTTTATGCTCATTTCGGAAAACGCGATGCAAGAATCGTGGAGTTCGGGATGGACACATTGCCTTCACGTGTAAATAGAAACGGATCCGAGACTGGCGAATAACGCTAATCTAAGATCCGTTTTTTAATGGAAAGAAAAGCCTTTCCGATTTTTCGGGAAGGCTTTTCTGTTTTACAGGCTTTTAAGCCCGACGTGAAAGATTACGGACAATCTGAGTCAATTCCCAAATCTTTTGCCGGAGCTAACAGGCCGGTTTACTGCACCGGCAAATCTTGCCCGCATGTTCCCGCACTAGTAATAAACACCGATGGTACGCTTAGGATCCTTTTCAACAGAGCTGAAACCCTTTTCAAAAAGAGTGAGAACTTTTACACAGGTGATAAGAGAGATTGTAGATTGGATGTGAAAACAGAGAAAAGATCCCTAAATGTGCCTGAATAAGATCAACATTCTTTCCACCGGGGTATTACATAAGAAAACGCAGAACTGGCTACGCCTTTTGCTACGCCAAGGCTGCAGACGCGTTAAAATGATCATTATCAACGACCAAAGATGGTCGTGGTGCTTTTTGGGGTTAAAGGGACAGCTTCGTCGTTCCCACTACGTCTGACCCATGTATCCAAATGAAAACATGTTTATATTTTTTGATCATTAGGGTTATATACTTTTCTTAACGTAAGAAAAGTATCAAAAGAACCTTTCGCTACGGAACAATCCGTGGAGGAAGATTTATCCAACGGGACGATTTTAAACTCCCCGGAGTACTAATTTATACTAAAGCTTCGATTCCAAAGGGTCAAACAGAAAAATCGTCTTTTCCTCCGGGGAATTCTTCCTCTGGATCCCGGATTTTCCCAAGGCGAGGAAAAAGCTGGGGTGATAGATTGCTTAACCCGCTATCAAGGATGGTCGTGGCATACTTGTCATGGTAAGCTTGACGAACCATGAATTTTTTGATAGAGGGTATAATCTAGAGCGCAGAAGATAAAAAAGAAAAACGAGGTGTCATTACGAGGAGGTACGACGAAGTAATCCCCTAGCTAAGCAATAGACGATTCCTCTTCCGTAGTTTGCGAGATCGGAATGACTGTATTGAGTGTGTGGGTATCGAATAGCAATCTTTCAAATATATTTAATCCCCCTTTGCCTGTTAGGCATTTCCCCCACTATTGGAGGAAAAAGTGACTATGAGATGTCATACTAAGAGAGAGTCTGCCCAAGACAGAAATTGAATGCCAGCATTCCCCTTATTCATGTGGAACTGGAAAGCACAAAGTACCCGCAAATCAATGACCTAAGATAATCATACCGTAATAAAAACAGAAAAAACAAAACACATGGTCTTGCTTTTTAATAAATGGCGCTACGAATCTGTTCTTATGCTACATTATTGACATACCAATCGTATGCGGATTGTAACCCTTCATCTAGCTTAATTTTTGACTTCCAGCCCATTTTATTTAACCTTGAAACATCCAGCAGCTTCCTGGGCATTCCATCCGGATAATCGTCATTGAACACTAATTCACCTCCATAACCGACAATTCCTTTAATAATTAAAGCCAGTTCCTTGATGGTCACCTCCTGACCGGTTCCTGCATTCAAATGAGAAATACCTCTTCCATACAGATCCCCAGCTTCTAAATTATTCATAAGAAAAACGCAGGCACTTGCCATATCGTCAACGTGCATAAATTCTCTCTTTGGGCTGCCGCTTCCCCATATTTCAACACAATCAGCTTTATTTTTCTTTGCTTCATGAAATTTGCGAACCAAGGCTGGCAAAACATGAGATGTTTCTAAATCAAAATTATCATTTGGACCATATAGATTATTTGGCATTATCGAAATAAAATTACAGCCATATTGATGATGATAGCTCTGGCATAGCTTTATTCCTGCAATTTTGGCAATGGCATATGGCTCATTGGTTGGCTCAAGAATATCTGTCAATAAATACTCTTCTCGGATGGGTTGAACAGCATTCCGGGGATAAATACAGGCAGAACCCAAAAATAATAATTTTTTGACATTGTTCTCATAGGCAGCATGAATAACATTGCTCTGAATCATAAGATTTTCATACAAAAACTGCCCACGGTAAGTATTGTTGGCGTGGATACCCCCGACTTTCCCGGCTGCTAAAAACACATATTCAGGTTTTTCATTCTTAAAAAATTCAAATACATCATTCTGATTGATCAAATCCAATTCTGTATGGGTTTTTAGTACAGGATTACTAAAACCATCTTTTTTTAATTTCCGAACTATTGCAGAACCAACCATTCCGGTATGGCCGGCGATGTAGATCTTGGATGATTTATTTATTGCCATAGAAAACGCGGAGTTAAAGATTAACCACCGAGGGCACCGAGGTTAGAACTAGGTAGGAAAAGATTAACCACCGAGGGCACCAAGAACATTGAAATTTAGATTATTGTCCAATTTTAATAAACCATACGTTTGAATTCTAATTTAGACTTTGCATCAAAGTTCAACAAATAACCAACTTTTATTCTAGAAGACTTTAAATAATGCAATAGCTGTGCTTCATGAATGGGTAAAATCTTTGATACCGTTTTTAATTCAAGGATTATTTTTTTATCTACCACAATATCTGCAAAATAATCACCTATATTTTTGTTTTTGTAGTGCACGGGAAGTGGCACTTGTTGGTCTGCTCGTATTCTACTTTTGTAAAAATCCAGCATCATAGCATTTTCATATATTTTTTCAAGATAACCATTACCTAACGTTTTATGCACATCAATTGCAATCCCAATAATTTTATCCGACAATTCTTTATAATGAATCATTTGTTATTTTGCCATCAATATGAATAACCACCGAGAACACCAAATTGTCCAGTAGCAAAAAAGGTATTGGACATTTTTTGTTCGTTTTGATTTTCAACATTATATTTATTTTTTTTCGGTGAACTCGGTGGTTAATACCCTCTTTTCTTTACCTTTGCCCAATCGGATTGCACCATGATTGTTACTAATTCTTCAAATGGCATTTTAGCTTCCCAGTCGAGTTTTTGTTTTGCTTTGGAGGCATCACCAAGTAGTTGATCAACTTCTGTAGGACGATAGTATTTTTCATCAATGCCGATCAGTTTTTTACCGGTTTTTATATTTAGACCAATTTCATTTATACCGTTACCTTGCCAATCTATTTCAATATCCAATTCTTTGAATGCTAATTCTACAAACTCTCTGATAGTGTGGTTTTCGCCGGTGGCCAGAATAAAATCTTCCGGTTTGTCCTGCTGAAGCATACGCCACATTCCTTCACAGTATTCGGGAGCATAACCCCAATCTCGTTTGGCCTCCAAATTCCCGAGGAAAAGGGTGTCTTGAATTCCTTCTTTAATTCTACCGGCGGCACGTGTGATTTTACGCGTAACAAATGTTTCCCCACGGCGTGGAGATTCATGATTGAATAATATACCGTTGCATGCAAATAAGTCGTATGCCTCGCGGTAATTTACTATAATCCAATAACCATA
>Ga0257118_1000409_pt1 | contig 43309 bp, 32 predicted proteins | sample SI112_150mmetaG_FD_190156 | JGI IMG/M metagenome (GOLD analysis project Ga0257118, IMG submission 190156) | Marine microbial communities from Saanich Inlet, British Columbia, Canada - SI112_150m | ecosystem: Environmental > Aquatic > Marine > Inlet | place: Canada: British Columbia | collected...
ATTTTCAATGTTATATTTTTCGATTGATACTATCAACTTACAATGATAATAGTTTTGTTTATTAAACATAAAAAACAGCACAAAAATCACGCTTAACAGCAATAAATGATAGTCTCATGTAGCGGAATAGAAGGGAAAATAGAAAATTTAGCAGTGGCGTCCAAAGACAGGCTAACAAGATTCGGTTTTGAATTAATTGAAGATATTATAAAAACATATTCAAATGGAACAATAACAATACTACATAAAAAAAAAATGTTGAACCAGAAGAAGAGTTAATTAAAGATATGATGTCAATAATGAATGTTTATGTCGCTAAAATGAACGGATTAAGAAAATATAAAACTTAACTAGGAATATAATGTAATAATATTAGTTAATAATTATTGTTATCAACTATTATCAACTTTTGATGTTACTAGTCACAACCCACACACTTCATTCGCCACGAATATGTTTTTAATTTTTTAATTTTTTGATTTTTTGATTTTTTGATTTTTTGATTTTTTGATTTTTTGATTTTTTATTATTCTACATATGTAAGCCATTCTTCGATAATATCTTCATCGTAATCTCTTTCTTCCATAGCCAAACGAACCTGAGAAACAAGTTCTTTACCTTCATAGCATTCTTTTAACATCAAAATAATATTTGAAATCTGTTCATTTGATCCAATTTGGATAATTATATCGTCGTAGAACCCGTTAAGAACATTCACCAATCTGGTCATTCGTCCTGTAAAACATTTACAAATTGTATCTTTTATTTCTTCGTTTAAAATTTTGAACATTTCCTTTGCATTGGTATGCCTAACTATTCGACTAACAACATATTGAAAAACTTCTTCAAACTTAACCAAATAAACGCTATGTTCTGTTTCATCATCACAATAATTGAGTAATTCTCTTTTAGTTTGTTCATCAAGTTCGTTACATTCAAGGACATATTTTTTACAATTATCTAAAGGTAAAATATTTTTATCTTTTAATAGATTTTCGAGTGAATCTCTGAATGAAATTTGAATGCTTGAATTATGAACATTTTGACTATCTGAATAAACTTTATTATTGGATGTTACTTTTCTGTTTAATCTTCGCAACCATCGTTCAACTAATGGATGAATAAACTCGATTGGATTGCTAAAATAATAAATTATATTGATATTTTTGTGTTCCAGTAGTAGCAATGGTAGTTCCGTAATTTTGTTGCTAGATAAACCTAATTCTTGTAATAAATCGGGTAAATTTTCTATTTTCGTTATTATATTATTACACAAATATAATTCACGCAATAAATTAGGTAAATTTTCTATTTTTGTTATTTGGTTATTACTCAACAATAATATCTGTAGAGAATTAGGTAAATTTTCTATTTTTGTTATCATATTATCGCTTAAAAGTAACATCTGCAAAGAATTAGGTAAATTTTCTATTTTTTTTATTTTATTATCGTTTAGCCATAATTTTTGCAGTGTGTTTGGTAAGCACTCTATTTTTTTTATTCTATTATATCCTAAATGTAATTCTTGTAATAAATTAGGTAAGTTTTCTATTTTTGATATTTGATTGTCAGTTAAAGATAATATCTGTATATAATTAGGTAAATTTTCTATTTTTATTATATTATTATACTGCAACCACAATTCCAATAAAGAATTAGGTAAATTTTCTATTTTTGTTATTTGATTACGTCCTAACTCCAATATTTGTACTAAATTGGGTAGATTTTCTATTCGTGTTATTTTATTACCATCCATGCACAAATCCATCAATGAATCAGGTAGATTTTCTATTTTTAATATTTGATTACTATCCAAATGTAGTTTCTCCAATAAATTATTTGGGTAACCATTGGATGCAACTCGTAAATTTTCAATCTTTGTTATTTGATTATTTTTGAAATATAATTCTGACACATTATTTGGAACAACACATATTTCCGTTAATTTTCTAAATGATAAATCTAAATGAACCATATTGTGTGATATAATAATTATATATGTATATTTAATAAATATTATATCAATTTTTATTCTCCAACAAAACCTGACCACCTATTATATATCCAATTTTTTATTCATCCAAAAAAACCAACCATTCTTCGATAATATCTTCATCGTAATCTCTTTCTTCCATAGCCGATCGAACTTGAGAAACAAGTTCTTCACCTTCATATTTTTCTTTTAACATCAGTATGATATTACTAATCTGTTCGTTAGATCCAATATGGATATTTATATCATCATAGAAACCATTGAGAACATTAACTAACCTTGTCATTCTTCCTGTAAAACATTTGCAAATCGAATCTTTTATTTCTTCATTTAGAATTTTGAACATTTCTTTAGCATCTGAATGTTTAACAATTCGACTAATAACATATTGAAAAACTTCTTTAAATGTAATTAAATAAATACTATGTTCTGTTGCATCATCACAATAATTTAATAATTCACGTTTAGTTTGTTCTTCTAGTTCACCACACTCAATTACATGTCTTTTACATTTATCCAATAATATAATTTTTTTATCTGTCAATAAATTACCAAGAGAATTTCTAAACGATTTTTGAACGCTCGAATTATGGATATTTTGTCTATCCGAATAAACTTTATTGTTACCACCAATAATCCTGTCATTGAGTCCACCCAACCATCGCTCGACAAGTGGATGGATAAACTCTATTGGATTTCCTAGATATTCAAACTCAACTAACCTTGTTGGTTCTAATAAATCCAAAGGTAATTTTTCTATTTGGTTGTTGGATAAATCCAATTCTTGTAATGAACTTGGTAAGTTCTCTATTTTTGTTATTCGGTTATCATGCAAAGATAATTTTCGTATCGAACTTGGTAGATTTTCTATTTTAGTTATTTGATTAAAATCTAAACTTAAATTTTGCAAAGTGTTTGGCAAACATTCTATTTTTTTAATTTGGTTAAACCATAAACTTAATTTTATTAAAGAATGTGGTAAGTTCTCTATTTTTGTTATTTGATTTACATACAAATATAATACTTCCAAAGAATCAGGTAAATTTTCTATTTTCGATATTTTATTGGAACTCAAACAAATCTCGTACAACGTATTTGGATCAGTCTGATTAGGTTGTTGTAGGTTCTCTATTTTTGTTATATCATTTCCAGTCAAATTTAACACTCGCAATGTTCTAGGCAAATTTTCTATTTTTATTATTTGGTTGTCACACAAATTTAATTCGCCTATATCGTTGGAAACAATGGGTATTTTTGTTAATTTTTTACACGATAAATCCAAATGAATCATATCATATGATACATAACATTATATCAACAGTATTATATAAGTTTCATAATCTTGTTATTGTAACTGATTTCAATTGAGATGCAAAACCATTATTTATATTCACATTTGGATGTTTTGATAATATTAAGTCATAAGTTTCGCAAAATGATTTATTGTATTTTTTCATGATGTAATACATTACCATTGAAACAGATCTAGAACCACCCGCTAAACAATGGATTAGAATCTTTTTTTCATTATTTTTTTCTATATAATCATATACATTTTGGCATATTGGAATGATATTCACTTCGGGGATGTCTTCGATTGGTATAGATAAATAATCTATATTAGGATGTTTAATAACATTATCAACTAAACTAACAACGCAATCAATGTCGTTTAATAATGATTGACAATTGCTACTAAATATATCACCAACATAAATATTATCAATTATATAAGAATACGAATTGGAACTTGACATAATAATTATAAGTTTGGATTTTGTAAGACAAAATTAAACGAAAAAATATTAAATCAATACATAAAGAAATATTTATAAATTAAATATATACGCATTTGAAACATATTAACAAAAATTTGGTAACGAAGTTATCAAATTTTAACACTCCACATAAGTTTTTTTGGCTTCGCCATAAAAACTTAGTTGCCGTCGTAAGATGGCAACCACGAGCGAAGCGAGAGTTAAGACGCAGTCTTAACGTTTGAATAAGTTTGAATTTTGTAAAACAAAATTCAAACTTATTCAAACTTAAATATATCTAGATATATTCATAATAATGACATCTGAAAATAAAGAATGCATAGTAATCGTCGGAACGGGAAACCGAGAACATGCTTTAGCAAATAAATTAGCAATTAATCCTGATAATTCTATTTATGTTGTTCCAGGAAATAAAGGAATGAAATTACTATCGCCAAACATAATGATAACGAATGATAATAAATTGACGGATTATGATATATTCGTTGATTGGTTATTATCAATCAAAACAAAAATGGTTATCATTGGAAGTGAAGAATATATTGACGCAGGTTTATCAGATAGACTAATGGTGTCAAATATTCCTGTAATAGCACCATCAAAAACATTATCACGAATTGAATCATCCAAATTATATGGAAAAGAATTAATGAAAAAATATGATATTTTGACACCAGATTATGTGGTGTATGAATCACTGGATGAACTCGTAAGCAATGTCGATAAAAAAAATATTGACAATAATGTATTGAAATTAAATGGATTATCTCGTGGTAAAGGAGTTTTTTTACCGAATAATTATAAAAATTTAGTTGAATGTGTAAATATTATAAATTCGGATGAATTATTAAATGGTGGTTCTACGATTATTTATGAGAAAAAATTGAAAGGAATAGAATTCTCTTTACACGCTTTTTGTGATACTGAAACAGCATTATTTATGCCTTTATCTAAAGATTATAAAAAAATAGGAGATGGAGAATGTGGATTAAATACGGGCGGTATGGGTTCATTTTCAAATTTCAAATTATCAGACATAACGGAATGCGATTCCATAAATGAACAGTTGGATGATTTGAAACAGAATTTACAAAATCTAGTTAAAGATTTAAAATACCATGGGATTTTGTATGTTGGATGCATGATAAGTGATGATAAAATAAATGTTTTGGAATTTAATTGTCGATTTGGTGACCCTGAAACACAATCAATTATCCAAACATATTCTTCAGATCACTTAACGCAAATATTTGAATGTATGTTAAACAAATCATTGCGTTCGTTGGATAATAAGTTATATTCTAACACAAAATATTTAACAGTGGTTCTATCACATGATAAATATCCATTGAGTAAATCGACTGATAATTTTGAATTTCCTTTAACTAAAATTGTGGATTCATTAAATTCTTTTGAAATTCCTAGCGAGTTTTATACTGCATGTGATTACGATGGAACAAAATATGTATCAAAAGGAGGACGAATTGGTTCAATAACGTTTGAACTTAGTGTCGATGGTCATCGAAGCATATATCAACAAATATTAAAAATAAATGAACTATTATCAAAAATAAGTTATGATGGAATTTATTATAGACATGATATAGGTAGCGATTTGGTAATTAATAAATTTCCAAAAAAAAAATATAATTTAACGTTTATGGGAACTAATAATTTCTCTTCAGTGATTCCACTACTTCGTGAATACCTGAACCGTAGTTTCGCTAAAACACATAAAATATCATATGAATCTGAATATGGGATAATAGCCAATATATCTTCTATTAATCTTATAACATATAATTCTGAATCATCCATACATTCATTTCCAATTCAATACTACAAATATTTAATAACAAAAATAGAAATAGATTACTTCGAATATTTACGAATATTCAGTTCCATGATTAAAATAATTACTATTAACTATGATAAAAATTATCATAAAAAATTATTGCGAGATTTGTATTTACTTGATACAGATTATATATTTTTAGTTGGATATATGAAAATAGTTCCTGAATCAATCATTGAAGCATTTTCCAATAAAATATTTAATTTTCATCCTTCACTATTACCCAAATACAAAAATATGATGGATTTATCAGTTCATGAAAAAGTAATTGAGTGCAAAGAAATTTATTCAGGGGCTACTTTACATATAGTAACAGTAGTTGTAGATGGTGGTTCAATATTAATGCAACGAAATGTTCGTGTTGTTAATGATGCGATTATTTTAAAGGGACTTGTCCAAAAAAAAGAATCAGAAATGTTATGTGAATTCATTAGATTTTTAGATTATTACGATCCATCTCATTATAACAAACATACATATAAATCATCTGGAGTTGATATAAATAAAGGAAATGAATTTGTGGGGGTGATTAGAGATATAACTAAAAATCAAAATATTGGTGGTTTTTCTGCTTGTCATGAGTTATCTGATGGTAGTAAAATAGTGGCTACTACCGATGGTGTAGGTTCAAAACTAGAATTGGCTAGGAAAATGAATGATTATACAAATATTGGTATTGATTTGGTAGCCATGTGTGTTAATGATTTATTGGTAATGGGTGCAAAACCATTGTTTTTTTTAGATTATTATGCAACTCATAAATTGGATCTTGAAGTTTCAGAAACTATTATTAAATCAATAGTTGATGGATGTAATTTATCAAACATGAAATTGATTGGAGGTGAAACGGCAGAAATGCCACATACTTATGAAAAAAATAAAATAGATTTAGCAGGTTTTTGTGTAGGATTATTGGATAGCGGAATGCCTAATTATCCTTTAATTGATAAAGTAAAAACAGGAAATACCATATTGTATATTCCATCAGACGGAATGCATAGTAATGGTTTTTCATTAGTAAATAAACTCGAGGGAATACCTCCACGAATCTTGAAATTGATGTTAAAACCAACGAGAATATACTACGAATTTGAATATTTATTCAAACATTTTTCAGATTATATCTTGGGTGTAGCACATATAACAGGTGGTGGTTTATTAGATAACATTCCAAGAATATTACCAAAAAATAAATCATTTGAAATACAAAATACTTGGGATGTCCAAGAAGAATTTCATTATATATATGAAAATACAAATATGACCGAAGAAGATATGTATAAAACATATAATTTAGGAATTGGAATGGTAATAGTAATGTCTGACAAATTTAATGTCGAAATATCACAATGGACGACAATGTCACGGATGTTTGAAATGGATGTGCTAGGACAAGTTATTGATGGAAATAAACCTATTTTAACTAAAATATTTGAATATTAAAATATAATTAGTAATATATTCATGTATCATTATAAATATTATACTAAATGTTCCGAACATTTTTATTATTATCTTTTAAAAACAAACAAAACTCTATCCAATGAAGAAAATAATATGATAATAAATATTTTGGATAATAATCCAAATGAAACATATCTTTGTGGATTATCAAATATAAAAAATATTGTTCTAAATTCAGTTTTAATTGGTTATAAAATGAATATTATTTCCGTATTCAATACTAATTTTTTAAGTATATTAAATAAATTAAAAATAAATTCAGTAATAAGATGCGAAAAATATCATATAATAGATAAAACTATTTATGATAGCGATGCATTTGATATGATGGTATATCAATTATATGATAAACTTCCTGATATGTTCGTTGAACATACAATAGAAGAATTATCCCATCATCCACATGTATTTCATGTATCCGATATACAAAAATATAATAATGATAATAATTTAGGTTTTGATGAAATGGATATTAATAACTATTCTGAATATTTCAATACAGTAGCCAAACGAAAACCTACCAATATCGAATTATTTGATTTGTCTCAGTCCAATAGCGAACATTCTAGACATTGGTTTTTTAATGCTAATATTTATATTGATGATGTGAAACAAGAGGACTCTCTGTTTTCATTAATTAAAAAACCATTAAAAGAAAATAATACTGATAGTTTAGTAGCATTTAGTGATAACTCAAGTGTGATAAAAGGTGGTAAAATTAAATATATGGGTGTTTATGACGGTATTTATCAAACAGTAGAAGAGGAATTTAATCCATTATTAACTGTGGAAACACATAATTTTCCAACTGGAATTGCCCCTTTTGAAGGGGCAACAACAGGCGTTGGTGGTAGATTAAGAGATGTTTATGCTACAGGAAGAGGCGGTTTGATGATAGCGGGAATAGCAGGATATGCAGTAGGAAATTTATTATTACCTGATTACCAATTAAATAAAGAAACTGAATATGATAGTAATCAAATACCTGGATGGAAAATATTAATTGAAGCCAGTAATGGTGCGTCAGATTATGGAAATAAAATAGGAGAACCACTAATATTAGGTTTTACAAGAAATTACGGAAATAATGTTTTTTTTTGTAGAGGCAGAAAAATCGAAAGATACCGTTATGAATGGTTTAAACCGATAATGTTATCAGGGGGAATTGGGATGGTTAATACGAGACATTTATATAAAGAAAAAGTTGAAAAAGATATGTTGATAATAAGGGCGGGTGGTTCAGCATTTAGATTGGGATTAGGTGGTGGATCGGCATCAAGTGTTAATCAAGACGAAAATAAAAATTTAGATAATGCAGTTCAAAGGGGAAATGCAGAAATGGAAAATAGACTTTACAAATTTGTTAGAACTATGATAGAACGTTTAGATAAAAATCCCATGTTGGTTGTTCATGATCAGGGTGCGGGTGGTCCCGCTAACGTAACACGAGAAATAGTAGATAAAATGGGTGGAATAGTAGATTTAAATAATTTGAATTTGGGAGATGAAACATTGTCATCTTTGGAAAAATGGGTATCAGAATTTCAAGAATCCATAACATTTTTAATAAATGAAAATGATTTAGAAATAGTTGAACGAGTTGGTAATGATGAATCGGTGGAAATAGAAATATTTGGTAAAGTTAATGATTCTGGACATATGAAAGTGATTGATTCATCGAAAAATGTAACTAAAAATGATGTCATAAATGAAACTGAAAAAACCATTTTGGATTTCGATATTGAAAAAATTAATATGTTATCCCAAAAAAGTTACCGTTATTCTTCAAATAACGTTTTATCCAATGGAAAAGTGGATAATGATAATGGACTTTACATGTATTATGGTATAAAACGATACTTATTTAGTATGGTATGTGGAAAAAATTACACCGAAATTTTGAAACGGGTATTTAGTGTCTTATCAGTCGGATCTAAACGTTTTTTAGTGAATAAAGTAGATCGTTCAGTATCAGGATTGGTAGTTCAACAACAAACATGTGGTTATGCACAAATTCCAGTATCTGATTATGGTTTGACTTTAATGTCCTTAAATGATACATGTGGAATTGCCACATCTATTGGAGAACAACCTATTAAATCATTGGTAGATGTAGAATCATCAATAAAACTTTCAATTGGAGAAATGCTAACTAATTTAATGTTCGTTAAAATTAAAAATTTTGAATCAATTAAATGTTCGGGAAATTGGATGGCTTCACCAAAATTGGGAAATGAAGGATATTTGTTTCATAAAGCAGTTAAATGTGTATCAGAAGAACTAACAAAATTAGGAATAGCAATTGATGGAGGTAAGGATAGTTTATCAATGACAACCAATATTAATAGGCAAGGAATTGAAGAAAATGTTAAATCTCCTTTGACATTTGTAATAACTAGTTATGCGTTTGTCCCAAATGTTTATGAAAGAGTAACACCTGATTTCAAAAAAGCAGGGAACTTAATCATGTATGTGAATCTTGGAAATAATTATAATAATATGGGAGGAAGTGCGTTATATCAAGCATTTGGAGAACTAGGACAGGGAGATTATGATGTAGATTTATTGAAAGTGAGAGACGTTTTTAAGGTTGTGCAAAAATATTTGTCAAAAAATGTTATTTATGCAGGACATGATAGGAGTGATGGTGGTTTAATAACCACTTTATCAGAAATGGCATTCAGTGGAAATAAAGGATTTGATGTTCGAATAACACAGATGGATAGTGAAACAATATCCGATGAAGATGAAGTTAATGTATTATTTAATGAAGAATTAGGAATAGTATTAGAAGTATGCGATGAAAACTATGGACAATTATTTAAAGAACTAAAGGAAATAACTCCTACATATATGATTGGAAATGTAACTGAAAAACACAAATTAAAAATGATTAATTGGCGACGTCCCGTTGGCGTGACGTGTTTGGATGATAGTATGGAGGAATTTAGAAATTATTGGGAAAAAACTAGTTTTGAATTAGAAAAAAAACAAACACCATTGAGTTTAGTAAAGGAAGAAAAGAAAAATATATATTTTAGAAAACAAATTAAATATAGATCTGATGGTGTTGTCACTCCAATAATAAATAAACGCAAAGTAGGTGTTGTTAGAGAAGTTGGAAGTAATGGCGAAAGAGAAATGGCGTTTGCATTTAAAAAAGTTGGACACGAAGTATATGATATTACTACCAATATGTTATTGGATGATCCAACCATATTAAATGAAATGGATATATTAGCATTTGTGGGTGGTTTTAGTTATTCTGATGTGTTGGGATCAGCAAATGGATGGGCATCTGTCTTGATGAATGATGAATTTATTTTATCTGAATTAAATAAATTCAGGAAAAATAATAAAAAATATGCATTGGGAATTTGTAATGGATTTCAATTATTAACATTATTGGGTTGGTTCGATGATATACCATGTTTATATGGGCATAAGGTTAGAATAGTGAAAAATGATTCGAAACGATTTGAATCTAGATTCGTTAATATTAAAATAGATAAAAAAACTAATAACGAATTTTTGAAATATAATAAAAATGATATATTAGGCGTCTGGTCAGCACATGGTGAAGGAAAAATCGTAATCACTGAAAATGGTAAAATTGTTGATGGTAGTAACGATTTATATACAAAACTGGTTGATTATGCACCTATAAAATATATTGATGACAGCACTAATCCAACAACAAAATATCCGTTTAATCCAAATGGATCAAGGGGTGGTATGGCTTCACTATCATCATATGATAATAGAATATTGGGAATAATGCCACATATCGAAAGGTCATTCTTAAAATCACAATGTCCGTTTGATATGCTTGGAAATAAAGATAATTTTACACCATGGATACTAATGTTTATATAAAAAAAAATTGATTATAATAAGACATGATATTTAATAAATAAATACCATGGCATCACTACGACTATCAAATAAAAATTTATATCATATTCCTGATATTGATAGTAAAACGACTAATTTGTTGTTGAACGATAATTTTATTACAGAATTAAATTTAAATTGTTTTCCAGAAAATATTATCGAATTAGATTTATGCGATAATAACATCGCAAAAATAGATAAAGATTGTTTTGTGAAGAATATACGGATATTGTATTTAAGACTAGATAAAAATAAAATTACTGAAATTTCGTATATCGTTTTTCCACAAAATTTACGAACGTTAAATTTGTCCAATAATAAAATAGAAGATTTAACACATTGTCATTTTCCACTACACTTACGTAAGTTGTATATGGACGATAATAAAATCTCGAAAATTACAGTGGGTAGTTTTCCACCAAATTTACAAATGTTAAATTTGGACAATAATCTGATAACAAATCTTATTGCTAATTGTTTTCCACAAAAATTGAAGGAATTATATATGTCGTATTGTCAAATTTCGGAAATCAAACATGACGATTTTCCACCAAATTTAGAAATATTAAATTTGAAGGGCAATCCAATAACTAATCTTGTTCCTAATAACTTTCCACGAAAATTGAAGAAATTGGATATATCATGTTGTAAAATTCATGAAATCGTACAAGGTGATTTTCCACCAAATCTAGAAATGTTAGACATGTCTGATAATTATATAACAAAATTGTTCGGTGGATGTTTTCCTACTAATTTGAAAATATTGAACTTGAACAATTGTTATATAAAAAAACTTGTTCCTCATTGTTTTCCATTAAATCTTCAAAAATTAGTAATATATGATAACTATATAACGGAAATACCTTTATGGATGTTAGATCTTAGACGATTAGAACGATTTTTTTGGAGCGGTAATCCTATTGAAAATATTCATCCATTAATCGATCGATGGTTAGATAGAATGTACGCACATGCTCTTAATGGTGATAAACAAGTTTATTCTGATAAACAAAATGTTCATAATTCAAATATTCAACGTTCATTTCGTTCATCATTAGTAAATATCATGAAAGATAAAAATTTAATTACATTATGTGAATGTAAAAATTATATCATCGAAAATGATATTTTATCTGAACAAATTAAACGTGAATTAATGAATTACTGTGATGATAAGACTAAACATAGCGTTTATTATATTACATTTGAAGATATTTTTCAATATGTTATTTCGAGAATTTTGAGACATAGAGACAGAAATGAAATAATGAAGATTCTAGAAGAAGAAATTAAAGATACTATTTGTAAGTGTTTTACTGGTAGAATGTCTAGATTGGTAAATGTTCTTAATGGATATTATGATGATATAAGCATTCAAATCGGAACTAATGAACAGATAAGTAACATCATACTGATGTTGCAAAAAAAATATAAAGGTGAAGAACTTGTTTCACAAGTTCGATCGGCTATGGAAGAAAGAGAATATGATGAAGGGACTATCAGAGAATGGTTAGGATTTTTATAAATATTCTTCCACATATTCTGTTGCAAAGCCATTTTTGACTTTGTCAAAAATGAAGGGATAAAAATTCCCAGAATTTTTAAAGGGGAATATTCCCCTCGTTTTAAAGGGAAGAATGGTTAGGATTCTTGTAAAAATAAAAATTGATATAATATTATTGATAATATGTATATTACTGGTAATATTAAATGATTTATTTAAGTTTATCACTAGAAAATTTAACAAAAATACCAGTCATTCCCAATGACGTAACTAATTTATGTTTATTTAACAACAACATAACTAAAATATCCATTATCCCTGATAATGTAACTAATTTAGATTTGTCTAATAACCAAATAAAAAAACTCGAAAATTTACCTAATTCACTGTTGAAAATGGGTTTGAGTAGTAACAGGATAACTAACCTAGCAAATTTACCAAATTCATTACAAGAATTGGATTTGGAATATAATATAATAACAAAAATAGAACATTTACCTAGTTCTTTACAAAAATTAAATTTAAGTAATAATCAAATAACAAAAATAGAAAATTTACCAAATACATTACAAGAATTGGATTTGAATTGTAATAGAATAACAAAAATAGAAAATTTACCAAATACATTACGAAAATTGGATTTGGATTATAATAGAATAACAAAAATAAAAAATTTACCAAATATATTACGAAAATTGGATTTGAATTATAATAGAATAATAAAAATAGAAAATTTACCTAGTTCTTTACAAATATTAAATTTAAGTAATAATCAAATAACAAAAATAGAAAATTTACCTAATTCATTGTTAGAAATGGGTTTGAGTAGTAATAGGATAACTAACCTAGCAAATTTACCTAGTTCCTTACAAGAATTGTATTTGGATTATAATCAAATAACAAAAATAGAAAATTTACCTAGTTCTTTACAAGAATTGGATTTGGGTAATAATCAAATAATAAAAATAGAAAATTTGCCAAGTTCTATACGAAAATTAATATTGAGTAATAATCAAATAACAAAAATAGAAAACTTGTCGAATTCAATACAAAAATTAACATTAGTGTCCAACCTAATAACAACAATAGAAAATTTACCTATGTCGCTAATAACACTAAATTTATATGATAACCGAGTAACAAAAATTACAGATATACCCAATTCATTACACAAATTATGGTTGGAAAATAATGAAATAACCGAATTACCACTGACACTATTGGAATTAAGAAATCTTAGTGAATTTACATATTATGATAATCCAATTGAATTCATTCATCCATTAATCGAACGATGGTTAAGACGATTAAACAAAAAAATTACTGATAATAATAAAGTTTATTCTGATGGACAAAATATACATAACTCGTCTATTCAAAAATCATTTAGAAATTCGCTTGGTAACTTATTAAAAGACAAATGTATTATGTCTCTAAATGAATGTAAAAAAAATGTTATCGAGTGTAATGAATTAGAGGAACAAGTGACAAGAGAATTACTTAACTATTGTGACGACACTACTGAACATAGCGTTTATTTAGTTACATTTGAAGAAGTTTTCCGATATGTTATTTCTCGAATTGTTAGACATCCTGATCCAAATGAAATGTTTAAAATCCTAAATGAAGAAATAAAAGATACTATTTGTAAATGTTTTACAGGACGTATGACACGATTAGTAAATGTTCTTAATGGATATTATGATGATATAAGCATTCAAATCGGTTCTAACGAACAAATTAGCAACATTATTCTGATGTTGCAGAAAAGATATAAAGGTGAAGAACTTGTTTCACAAGTTCGATCGGCTATGGAAGAAAGAGAATATGATGAAGAAACTATCGAAGAGTGGCTAAGTTTCGTGGAAGAATAATTTCGTTGCGAAGCCATTGTTTGTGTTTTCAACACAAACAAAATTGATATAATATATGCTTAACATATATTATTATGTAAAATGGTTCTCCTAGATTTATCAATAAATAATTTAACAAAAATACCTGACATATCTGATGACACAACGGTATTAAATTTGTGTTTCAATAAAATAACGAAAATAGAAATTTTACCTAGTTCGGTACAAAAATTGGGTTTATATGATAATCAAATAACAAAAATAGAAAATTTACTTAATTCGATACAAGAATTATATTTAGATAATAATCAAATAACAAAAATGGAGAATTTACCCAGTTCTTTACAAATATTATATATACAACATAATCGAATAACAAAAATAGAAAATTTACCTGAAAATATACAATCTTTATATTTAGGTAATAATCAAATAACAAAAATAGAAAATTTACCTGAAAATATACAAACTTTATATTTATGTGATAATCAAATAACAAAAATAGAAAATTTGCCTAAAACATTACATATGTTGAATTTGGCTGAAACTCAAATAACAAAAATAGAAAATTTACCCAGAACATTACATATGTTAGATTTGGCTGAAACTCAAATAACAAAAATAGAAAATTTACCTAGTTCGATACAAACATTATGTTTATCCAACAATCGAATAACAAAAATTGAAAATTTACCTAGTTCTTTACAAAAATTATATTTAACATATAACCAAATAACAAAAATTGAAAATTTACATAATTTATTACAAGAGTTATGGCTAAATAATAATCAAATAACAGAAATAGAAAATTTACCTAATTTGTTACAAGAATTATGTATATCCAATAATCAAATAACAAAAATAGAGAACTTACCAAATTCAGTACAACAATTATATTTACATTATAACGAAATAACAAAAATAGAAAATTTACCTAGTTCTTTACAAATGTTAGATTTAGAAAATAATCAAATAACAAAAATTGAAAATTTACCCAATTCGATACAAAAATTATATTTACATTATAATGAAATAACGGAATTATCTTTGGATTTATTAGAATTTAGACAATTGGATTATTTTAGTTACAATAATAATCCCATTGAAACTATATCCATTCCTGTTCAACGATGGTTAGATAGACTAGATGGAAGATTAAATGATAACAATAAAATTTATGCGAATGGACAAAATATTCACAATTCTACCATTCAAAAATCGTTTAGAAATTCACTTGGTAACTTATTAAAAGATGAAAATATACAGAATCTAGATAAATGCAAACAATATGTTATTGAGTGTAACGAACTAGAAGAACAGACGAAAAGAGAATTGTTAAATTATTGTGATGATGTTACAGAACATAGCGTTTATTTAGTTAAGTTCGATGAAGTCTTTCAATATGTTATTTCTCGAATCGTTAAACATTCAGAGTCAAAAGAAATGTTTAAAATCCTAAATGAAGAAATTAAAGATACGATTTGTAAGTGTTTTACAGGACGAATGACAAGGATCGTAAATGTTCTTAATGGATATTACGATGATATTAATATTCAAATTGGATCTAATGAACAGATAAGTAACATCATACTGATGTTACGGAAAAAATATAAAGGTGAAGAACTTGTTTCGCAAGTTCGGTTAGCAATGGAAGAAAGAAAATATGACAAAGAGACTATTGAAGAATGGTTAGAATTTTTATAAATATTCTTCCACATATTCCGTTGCGAAGCCATTTTTGGCGTAGCCAAAAATAAAGGGGTTTTAAAGGGGTTGAAAATTCTTCGAATTTTCAGTCGTCCCCTTATCTAATGAACAAATTAGTAACATCATACTGATGTTGCAAAAAAAATATGAAGGTGAAGAACTTGTTTCGCAAGTTCGATTAGCAATGGAAGGAAGAGAATATGACGAAGAGACTATTGAAGAGTGGTTAAGTTTCGTGGAAGAATAATTTCGTTGCGAAGCCATTTTTGACAAAGTCAAAAATGAACTCTTTTTGTGTCGAAGGCACAAAAATAAAGGGGTTTTAAAGGGGACTAGTCCCCTTATCTAATGAACAAATAAGCAATATCATCATTATGTTAAAAGAAAAATATGAAGGTGAAGAACTTGTTTCGCACGTTCGATCGGCTATGGAAGAAAGAGAATATGACGAAGAAACTATCGAGGAATGGCTTACATTTGTGGAATAATAATTCGTTGCGAAGCCATTTTCGACAAAGACAAAAAAATAAAGGGGATAAAAATTCGAAGAATTTTTAAAGGGGGTTGAGATTCAAGGAATTACAACCCCTCATTTTCATGAAAAAAATTGAATCATAATATATGTTTAACATATATTATCATATAAAATGGTTCTTTTAGATTTATCATATAAAAATTTAACAAAAATACCCATTATTCATAATGATGTAACAAAATTAAATTTGTCTCACAACAAAATGATTAATTTAGTACAAGGATGTTTTTCTTTAGGATTACAAGAATTACATTTAAATAATGACAAAATAATAAAAATTGAAAATTTACCTGATTCATTACAAATATTGTGGTTAAATAATAATCAAATAACAAAAATTGAAAATTTACCTGATATTTTACAGGAATTACATATAGATAATAACCGAATAATAAAAATAGAAAATTTACCTAATTCACTACAGAAATTATATTTATATAATAATCAAATAACAAAAATTGAAAATTTACCTGAAAATCTACAAACATTATGTTTATACGATAATCAAATAACAAAAATTGAAAATTTACCTGATTCATTGCAAATATTAGATTTAGGATTTAACCAAATACCAAAAATTGAAAATTTACCCAGTTCATCACAAGATTTAAATTTACATGATAATCTAATAACAAAAATTGAAAATTTACCCAGTTCATTACAAAATTTAAATTTATATAGTAATATAATAACAAAAATAGAAAATTTACCCAGTTCATTACAAAATTTAAATTTATATAGTAATATAATAACAAAAATAGAAAATTTACCTGATATTTTACAGGAATTATATTTAGAAAATAATGAAATAATGAAAATTGAAAATTTACCCAAAAATTTACAATGTTTATGTTTGAACAATAATCGAATAACACAAATTGAAAATTTACCTAAAAATTTACAAAATTTATATTTAGAAAATAACGAAATAATAAAAATTGAAAATTTACCTAATTCTTTACAAATATTACTTTTAAACGATAACATAATAACAAAAATTGAAAATTTACCTAAAAATTTACAACATTTATATTTAGATTATAACCAAATAACAAAAATTGAAAATTTACCTAATTTATTACGTGATTTAAATTTATGTGAAAATCAAATAACGAAAATTGAAAACTTGCATGATTCATTTCAGGTTATAGATTTACGACATAACCAAATAACAAAAATTGAAAATTTACCTAATTCGTTGCGAATTTTACATTTATCCAATAACCGAATGACAAAGTTACCAATTTCATTATTGGAATCAAAACATCTTGACGAATTTAATTATTCTTCCAACCCAATCGAGAATATTCATCCGTTAGTTGATCGATGGTTAAATAGGTTAAATGGAAGAATAACTTCCAACAATAAAGTTTATACCGATGGACAAAATATTCATAATTCAAGCATCCAAAAATCATTTAGAAACTCACTGGAGAATTTGTTAAAAGATCAAGACGTTTTGCTTTTAAATGAATGTAAAAAATATATCCTCGAATGTAAAGAACTTGAAGAACAAGTGACAAGAGAATTACTTAACTATTGTGATGACGCTACTGAACATAGCGTTTATTTAATTAGGTTCGAAGAAGTTTTTCAATATGTTATTTCTCGAATTGTCGTACATTCTAATTCGAATGAAATGTTCAAAATTTTAAATGAAGAAATTAAAGATACCATATGTAAATGTTTCACAGGACGTATAACACGAGTAGTAAATGTTCTTAATGGATATTATGATGATATAAGCATTCAAATCGGATCTAATGAACAGATAAGTAACATCATACTAATGTTGCAAAAAAAATATAAAGGTGAAGAACTTGTTTCGCAAGTTCGATCGGCTATGGAAGAAAGAGAATATGATAACGAAACTATTGAAGAATGGCTTACATATGTAGAAGAATAATTTTGTTGTGATGCCATTTTTAACTTTGTCAAAAATGTATAAAAAACACTACCATTTAGTTTCTTGACTTTACCGAAAAAAAAATTGATATAATATATACTTGACATATATATCCATTACCATATAAAATGGTTTGTTTAGATTTCTCAGAAAATGGTTTCACAGAAATACCAATTGTTCATGATGGCGTAACACAATTAAATTTGTCTGATAATAAAATCACGAAATTAACGAAAGGTTGTTTTCCTTCTGGATTACAAAAAATAAATTTATCTGGTAATAAAATCACGAAATTAACGGAAGGATGTTTTCCTTCTGGATTACAAGAAATAAATTTGTCTTATAATGAAATCACGAAATTACCGAAAGGATGTTTTCCTTCTGGATTACAAAAAATAAATTTGTCTTATAATAAAATCACGAAATTAACGGAAGGGTATTTTCCTTCTGGATTACAAGAAATAAATTTGTCTTATAATAAAATCACGAAATTACCGAAAGGGTGTTTTCCTCATGGATTACAAGAATTATGGTTAAGTGCTAATAAAATAACAAGTTTAACACAGGGATGTTTTCCTTCTGGGTTACAAATATTATATGTAAATGCTAATAAAATAACAAGTTTAACGCCAAAGTGTTTTCCTTTTGGGTTACAAAAATTATATTTAGGTGGTAATGGAATAACAGAATTACCGCTGTTCTTATTAGAATTAAGACATCTCGATGTATTTTTTCGTGGTAATAATCCAATTGAAAATATTCATCCGTTAGTTGATCAATGGTTGGAAAAATTAGATGAAGGATTAGGTGATAACAATAAAGTCTATTCAGATAGCCAAAATATTCATAATTCTAACATCCAAGTTTCATTTAGAAACTCACTGGAAAATTTATTAAAAGATGAAGATGAAGACGTCATACCATTGATTGAATGCAAACAATATGTTATTGAGAGCAACGAGTTAGATGAACAAGTGACAAGAGAATTATTCAATTATTGCGATGACCCTACTAAACATAGCGTTTATTTAGTTAGGTTTGAAGAAGTTTTCCGATATGTTATTACTAGAATTGTTAAACATTCTGATCCGAATGAATTGTTCGGAATTTTAAATGAAGAAATTAAAGATAATATCCGTAAGTGTTCCACAGAACACATGACTCGGTTAGTTAATGTTCTTGATGGATATTATGATGATATAAATATTCAAATCTGAATGAAACGATGTGACTATGTCGCAATATTTGAATTTCGCATTGTAAAATCAAAATATAAATATATCTAAATACATTTAGATATATAATAAATGAATTTCGAAGACTCAAATATAGTGTGTTTATCAGAAACAAAGGATTCATCTTTGTTTAAGACAAATGTTCAAGTTGAACATTACAGTTACGAATATGTAATAAACAACAAAAATTGTTTAGTGGATATAGATTATGTGTATGTAGTGGGTAATAATGTATGTGATTTAATGAAGAATCAACATAATTGTGCTATTGTCCAATTATACATCAAAGTGAATATGGTTAGTAGTTCAGTTCCATACATAATGTATGATAATTTTAATAGTGAAGAAAATTTTAAAATTATTAACCAATTATATTTGAGTGGGAACTTGAAATCTATTGATTTATGTTTAAAATTTAATGATTGTATGGATGTTACCATGTATAAAAATTATCATAAATTTGATGGAAAACAAAATATTGAAATTTTAATTGATCAATCATTTCTATCTAAAACACAAAAATTAATACAAGAAAAACCTGTCGTCAAAAGACCATCGGTTGAATATTATTTGTTAGATCCAAACGGAAACAAGTTACACACACCCATTAATAAAGGAAAAATTAGAGATATTTATGATATTGGATGGGGTAATTTGGTGATCGAGGTAACTGACAAAGTTAGTTCTTTTGATAAAGTATATGGTTCAATTGAAGGTAAAGGAGTTTTGTTAAACAACATTTCTGGACATAATTTTAGAAAAGTTAGTGGTGTTCCAACACACTATTTGTATCATAATAACAAATATATGGTTGTTAAAAAATGTTCGCCTATTAAATTGGAAGTTATCGTTAGGGGATATATCACAGGAAGTTTATGGAAATTATACCAATCTCATGGATATGTTTATGTCAATAATTTATATGGAATTAATTTACCAGATGGTTTAAAACAAAATCAAAAACTTGATTCGCCTATCATAACGCCTACTACGAAAGATATTCACGATACTCCTATCAGTCCTATGATATTTACTGATCCTGATAATGATAATTTTATTTTGAATGCAAATGAATGGAATTTGATATGCTATTATGCACTTAATCTTTTTGAATCAGGACAACAACAATTTAAAGATTTAGATATACTTTTGGTCGATACTAAATATGAATTTGGTAGAGATATAAAAGCAAACGGAAAAATTGTTTTAATCGACGAATTACATACACCTGATAGTAGTCGGTTTTGGAAAGCATCTACCTATCAGGATGGAGAAAAACCGTTATGTTATGATAAACAATTTTTTAGAGATTGGCTAGTATCATCGGGAAATAAAGATAATGAATCAAATGACATAGATATTCCAGATAACATAAAAGCATGGTTTATTAAACATTATCAATTTATTCATGATAGAATGGGAATTAGCGATACATATGTTTTGAAAAAAAATCTATATGATATTTTTTATGAATATTATTTAAATGTATGTGAAAAAATTGTGGTAGTATGTGCGGGTAGTTTTAGTGATGAAGCATGGGTTGTAAAAATAGTGTCGGAAATCAGAAAAGTAGGATATGGTTGCATCGTATTATATGGAAGTGCTCATAAAGAAACAGAACGTGTCGTTGAAAATTTGAAATCTCTGTATAAATATAATATAAATAGAAATATTGTATTTGTAACCGTGGCAGGGAGAAGTAATGCACTTAGTGGCGTTGTTGCATGTAATGTGAAAAGTCCAGTTATTGCATGTCCTCCATTTAAAGATAAAATTGATATGGCTACTAACATCAATAGCACACTAGTTATGCCGTGTGATGTTCCTGTCATGACAATTTTAGAACCACGAAATGTCGCATTATGTATTCAAAGAATTCTCAAATAATTATTTCTCTGCTATTTATAGTAATGAAAATAGGAAGAGATAAATTAATATTAATAGTAATTGTCGCTTTGATCAGTTTTGTTGTTGGACATTATCATGGAGATAAAATAATAAGTGGATCATCATCAAATCACGAATTTACTTCGATTAATAAAGAAATCGATGGCGAACATGGTGTGATTATTGACGCAGTCGATAGATTATATGATGCTTGTGATAAACATTGGAAAACCGAAGATAGATTGTATGAAGAAGGAATCAAAAAAATGCCTAAGGGACATAAAGATGTATCTCAAATTTGGAAAAATCACCGTCAAGAACATATGGATTCTTTGACAGGAATTAAACAACTCAAAGAAAAATTACTTAACCATATAAATACTAAAGATACAGAAGTATTTCACTGGCTTTAATTTGGTTTTTTATATAAATATAAAGTCTTATTTTCATACTTATCAAAGTATGGAAAAGGTTTGTGAAGTTTGTGAAAATAAAAAAATAACAAATAAAATTTATGAGAATGTTACTTGTTATTTTTGTGACGAAACGGTATTAATTTGTGAATTATGCAAAAAATATTATTATGGAAATGATGGATTAGATGATTGTATTATTGTTCCAAATAAATATAAAAATATAATAAACAGTTTGAAAAATCATCCTCCTCAATGTAGAAAATGTATGAATGAAAATACTAAAAATAAATATGAATATTGTGATGGATGTACAACACTCAGACTTTCTAATGAATTTATAGAATGTCCAAAATGTTTTTCGAGTTGTTGTGCAAAATGCAACGGACATAACGTATGTTGGATATGCAACTCAATTTTAGATGAAAATGATAAAAATCATTATGATAAATATAAATTTTGTCACAGGTGTCGAAAACATAAACTTGATAGAGAATTTATACCGTGCGATAATTGTTTGTTCGATTCTTGTGGTGAATGTAATGGACATGGCGTTTGTTCTGTATGCAAATCATCTCTAAACAAATAAATTTTTCGTTAATTAATTTACAAAATTATTAAATCAATATATAAACATATCATTATATATTAAATATATACACAATGGAAAATTCGGATGCTCAATTAGGTAATGAAATAGGTTCTCAAATAGGACAAGCAGTAGGACACGCAATTGGTTCAAAATTTGGAGGTAATTTAGGTGGCGAAATCGGTGGAGAACTAGGTAGCACTATTGGTGGAGATATTGGTTCGGACATTGGAACAGATGTTGGAAAAGACTTTTCGGGTTTCTAAATTTATAGAAATTTATACTATGTAAATAGCATAAATTTTTGTTATAATTATAGTTCTAATCAGAACTTGTTTTCTTAGATTTTCCTTTCTTGGTTTTCTTAGGTTTCTCCTCCTCAACTGGTGGTGGTGCTTCTTCCTCAACCACCGTATGTTCTTGCTCGACTCCTGTAGATTGTTCAAATTCCTGTTGTGCTTCCTGTCTGAGTTTTAACGCTTTTGCCTTATATTCCTCTTTTTCTTTGTCCCCCAATTCTCTCCATAGTTCTCCTAGTTTAGAAGAAACTTCTGTAATTTTCAAATTGGGAAACTTTTCATTTACCTCCACACGTTTGTCTTTCATGAAAATGAAATACGCTGTTGCGGTTTTCTTAGGTTTAGTATTATCTACTTCTTTTTTTTTATGTTTTCCTTTTGATTCTAGCAAAACTACATAATCATTAATATCCGAAAGACACTTAGACAATTTCATATGTTCATCCCTACTCAATTCTTCTTCGTTATCTTTCAAATAAGAAACTAAAACACTGGTGATTTTATTAAATTCTTTGCTTGGCTTACTCATTATAAATTAATATATTACAGTGTCTTTAAATATAATACATCAATTTTTTTTTTATTAAAATATATTGAACTAAAAAAATATTTTCCATAATAAAATTTAAAAAAAAAACGCATGTAGTGCGTTAAAATATAAAGAAAAAAAGATAAATAATGTATATACAGAAATCATGCATACATCACTACATGATGCATACATGGACATTGGAGAAAAATTAAGACCATCCAATGTTATTGGTGTTTCCACGAGAATTAATGGAGATGCGTTATATGGAAAATCATTGCGTAACCCATACATGGTCGTTGGAGAAAAAAATAATAAATCTAATATTGGTGTTTCCACGAGAATTGATAGAGATACGTTATATAGAAAACCATTGCGTAACACATATCACGTAACTGATTATCAAAGATTATTTTTTATGGTTAAAGACAACGAATGTTTCAAACTTGATTTTTTTAAATATGAAAATGAAAAAAAAACATTACAATCTTGGTTAGACAAAATGAATATTGATACATACATAGAAGATAGTAATCTCAATGTCAATGAATATGAAATGGATGAATTGAAATTTATGTTTGGTGAATCCTACGATATTGAATATTTACCTGAATGTAAAAAAAAAATAGATAAAGAACAAACAAAAAATGAAAATGACGAAAAAACAGAAAATGAAAATGACAAAAAAACAGAAAATGAAAATGACAAAAAAACAGAAAATGAAAATGACAAAAAAACAGAAAATGAAAATGACGAAAAAATAGAAAAAGATAATGATGAAAAAACCGAAACTGAAAAAACAGGGCTTATCAATCCCGAAGATATAGGTTCTGATGATCCTTTCATGATGCCTTTCATGATGGTTGAACAAGAAACTACTGAATTTGACTTAATTGAACAAAAAACAAAGGTAGATCATCCTAAACGTATAAGTCTTAGTTATCCTTTAACGTTAATTAGTCCAGAAGTCATTGAATCTATTTACCCAATTGGACAAAAACCAAGTTTCGATCATCCTGAACATATAGATCCTACTAATTTTTTCAAAATAAAGATTAACTCAACTGATCATCTCGATCATATTGAAGGTGTGAGTCCAGATGATGTTTTCATGAAATACATCCGTGATACTATGAATTACGCTAACTTAAAACAAGATATTAAACGGGCTGAACAAAGTGTTCGCTGTATGGTATTTAATAAACCCATCATTGAACCAAAAAATGAAACAAAAAGTGAATCAAAATGTGAAATTCCCACGGAAAGTCATAAAAATATTGGATCATCACGTATTTCAACCAGTATTATTCCTTACGATCCACATGGTTATGATAATTATTCATTTTTAGACACAACTACAAAAAATAGTTGGTTATGTTCATCAAATGGTAATTGGGAAAATGGTGATTGGGATTACAAAGATAGTTATCATTGTCGTTACGATACTGATTCATTAGTTTCAGAAATGAAAACACAAACACTCGAAAAATCAGTAATGTTAGTTTATAATGAAGAATATCTCTATTCATTTGTGATAGAAGATCCTAATAATGTTGAAAAATATATATTAGATAACAAAAAATATGGATTTTCGGTTGGTCATCAATTTAATATTAAAAAAGATGATTATATATTGACCGTAGTTATGAAATTATTTGATGATAAAAATTATAATGATGTTGGTGAAATACGCCAAAATTTAGAAACCATAATTCAAATAACTGATAAGATCAACGATACAACAAGTAACGATATAGAAAAAAATAATATCACTGACTACATCAATAACACATTTACCATTACCGAAAATACTGAAGATAGATTAAAATCATCTGATCTATGTGTAATGGTTGAAAATTATATGATGTCGTTCAAGAATGAATTTAGCAAAGGGGATAGTTCGCTTAAAAACAAATTATCAAAATATTTATTAGAATTAGGACTTAAAAAAAAGAGATATAGTGATGGTTTTTATTATTACGGACTTAAAAAAAATAAACAAACATATGATAATGAAAAATTATCTGATATTAACGCACTTGAAAAACTAGAACTTGACAGACAAACCGAACTAACGAATATTCAACAAAACAGACCAACGTATGGAATTAACCAATATATGAATGAAGAACAAAAAAATAAACAAGAAACATTAATTCCGTATAGAAACAATGATTTGACAAAATTATTTATGAATGGTTAAGTAGAAGAATAAAATATTTTTTAACATAATGATTTCAATTTTTCAAAAATATCCTCTATTTCTTTGTTTTCTGTAATTTCAAACTCTTTATTATCGGGTGCAATCATGGTAACCAAAAAATCACATCCATCATAACCTAACCTATCAACAATATCCAGTGCATATTGATAATATTTATAACTTAAATAATTTTCAATATTTTCCAAATCGTCACAAGTTATTTCTATATTTGTATTTATGTATATGGGTTCATAATCATGTTCACATCCATAATTAGTGCAATAAGGTGTAAATAAAATTATAGTCATATTTACTATTAACATATGATAGACATTTTATCATATCAATTTTTATTTGTGACAAAACCAAAAATTATATATATAACGTTTATGAAATATTATATACTATGTAAATGGATTTCATATATTTATCACGACAAGATTTAAAATGTATTCCTGTTATCCCCAGTGGTGTAAAAGGTATTGAATTATCCAATAATGGAATAACAAAGATAGAAGAAAATAAGGAACAAAGACAACAAAATATATATTCATATAATTCATTAAAAAGATTGGAACTTAGTGATAACGAAATAACAAAAATTGAAAATTTACCTTCAGGATTACGTAGTGTAGGTGTAAAATGGAATCAAATATCACTAATAGAAAATTTACCTAAACATATATGGTCAGTAGATTTAAGTTGTAATCAAATATCAACAATAGAAAATTTACCTGATTCACTACGAGAATTATGGTTAGATAATAATCGAATAACAAAAATAAAAAATTTACCTAATAATTTACAAACATTAAGTTTATTGAATAATAGAATAACAAAAATTGAAAATTTACCTGAAAATTTACAAGAATTATATTTAGACAAAAATAAAATAACAAAAATAGAAAATTTACCAAGTTCATTAGAAATATTATATTTGAATTTTAATCAAATACCACAAATAAAAAATTTACCTTTTCATTTAAAAATATTACATTTACATAATAATCAAATTACAAAAATTGAAAATTTACCTGAACATTTAGAAGTATTCCATTTACATAATAATAAAATAACGAAAATAGAAAATCTGTCAAATTCATTAAATGTATTAACTTTAAGTGGTAATGAAATATCAAAAATAGAAAATTTACCAAATACTTTACACACGTTGTATATAAATTATAACAAAATTACAGAATTACCACTATCTTTATTAGAATCAAAAAATCTTGAAATATTTGAATGTTATTGTGATTCTATTGAAAATATTCATCCACTAATTGAACAATGGTTAATTAAAATGAAAAATAAATAAAATTTACTCAAATTAAATTTGATAATTGGTTTTTGAATATCGTCAAAAAAAATTGAATATAATATTTATAAAATATCGTACATCATATAAAAATGGATATTGTATGGATAGAGAATGGAAATTTAACAAGTATTCCGTTTGTTTCTGATAATGTGACGGTGTTGCGTCTATGTGACAATAATATAACAAAAATAGAAAACTTACCCAACTCACTACAAACACTAAATTTGTATAACAACCAAATAACAAAAATAGAAAACTTATCAAGTTCGTTACAAGGATTAAATTTAAGCGGAAACGAAATAACGAAAATAGAAAACCTACCTAGTTCATTACAAGAACTATATCTTAATGATAACCCAATAACAGAATTACCTTTATCTTTACTAGAATTGAGAAATCTTAAAATATTTGAGTGTTACGCCACCGAATTAAACGAATATTATCATCATCCGTTAATCGAACGATGGTTAAAACGACTAGAATATAGACAAATGTTCTCTGACAAAAAAGTCCATAATAAAGTTTATTCCGATGGGCAAAATATTCATAATTCAACGATCCAAAAATCGCTCAGAAATTCACTTGGAAATCTATTAAAAGACGTAAATGTTAAATCTCTAAATAAATGCAAAAAATATGTTATTGAGTGCAACGAATTGGAAGAACTAGTTAAACGTGAATTACTCAACTATTGCGATGATACGACAGAACATAGTGTTTATTTAGTTAAATTTGACGAAGTTTTTCGATATGTCATTTCTAGGATAATTAAGCATCATGAACACAGCGAATTATTGGAAATACTCAATGAAGAAATTAAAGATACCATATGTAAATGTTTTACAGGACGCATGACTCGATTAGTAAATGTTCTCAATGGTTTTTATGATGATATAACTATTCAAATTAGTTCAAATGAACAGATTAGCAATATTATTATTATGTTGAAAGAACGCTATGAAGGCGAAGAATTAGTTAAACAAGTTAGGATGGCTATGGAAGAACGAAGTTACGACGAAGAAACTATTGATGAATGGTTAGGATTTTTGGAAGAATAATTTTGTTGCGAAGCCATTTTTTGACATAGCCAAAAATAAGGGGATAAAAATTCGAAGAATTTTTAAAGGGATGAAATTCTTCGAATTTCAAACCCCTTGTAGAAGAATAAAAAAATATAATATTTTCAATTTTTTGCTTAAAAATAAATCTAATAAAAATTTTATTTTTGTTAAATAAACTTGTTTGATAATTTTTAATGCGTTCAAATATCAAAATAAATTTATAAAAAAATGTATATAAATAATGGACGATGTATGTATTTGTGACAATTTACATAGTTTATTTTTCATAGTTAAAGACAATGAATATTTTAAACTTGCGTATTTTGAATATGATAATGAAATAGAAGTTCTGCAATCTTGGTTTGATAAAATGAATATTGACATATACATAAAAAATACTGAATATAATGTTGATGATTATGAAATGGATGAATTAAAAATAACATTTAAGAATACATACAATATTGACTATTTACAAAATCACACTGATCTTAATTCCACTAAACAAACTGACGAAAATTTTGTTCAAAAACCTATCGTCTATGATCTCATGAAACACATACAAGACACAATTAAATATGCTAATTTAAAACGTGAAATCAACAAAACCAAAAAACAAGTATTGGATATGAAATATTGTAATAAAACAATCAATATCAAAACCGATGAATCAAATGAAACAGAACCACCACCTAGGACATATTGTGGTATTGTTCAGAAAAAAAAAAATAATACTGTTTCAAATGAAACTATAATTCCTTACGATCAACATGGTTATCATAATTATTCATTTGTAAATAACAATTCATCATCACACAACGACAAATACAACAATATTCAACATATTAATGATGATGATAAGGAAACACATAAAGATAATTATTATTGTCATTATAGTGTATCACCACCAACGAATGACAAACAAAATATGGTTTCTGTAGCATTAATTTATAATGAAGAATATTTATGTTCATTTATTATGGTAGATCCTAATGATGTTGAAAAATATATATTAGATAATGAAAAATATGGTTTTGTGGTCGGACATCAATTTGATATTGAAAAAAATGATTATACATTAACCGTAGTTGATAAACTATTTAATAATAAAAATTATAATAATATAAAAGAAATTAAACAAAATTTAGAAACTATCACCCAAATAACAAGCAAAATTAGTGATGAAAACGAGAATAATTACGAAAAAAATATTGTCAATGATTACATTACAAATACGTTTGTTATCACCAATGATATTGAAGATAAATTAAAATCATCCGATTTATACTCCATGATTGAAAATTACATAACGTCATATGATAATAATTTTTTGGTTGAAAATATTCAGTTCAGAAATAAATTATCTAAATATTTATTGGAATTAGGATTGAAAAAAAATTTATGTAACGATGGTTTCTATTATCATGGACTTAAAAAACATAAACAAACTTATGATACCAAAGAACTAACCAGATCCGATATATTAGACAAAATAGAATTAACTAGATGTAATGAATTGTCGGATATTACAAATGATGAACAATTGTCAGTTGATAACACTAATTCAGACAAATCATTTGATATAAACAAAAATCTTGTTCTATATAAATCAGAAAAAAAAAAAAATTTTTCTTTCATTAAATTTATTACTGATACATTGAATAAAGATTGATCATGATTGACGATGAAAAATTGACGTAGTTTCTTTAGATAAACATTCTTCGTCTTCATTCAATAGCGAAAAAGTTCCATTATGTAAATTATTGTGTTCGTTCGTAAAATTTTCTTCGTGAGAAGAAGGTGATACAGAACGAGAAGATGGACATGAGTTATTATTTTCGATAAACTCGTTATAACGGGTAGGTGATGGTGACGGTGATGGTGATTTAGTCATTTTATATACTTATATTTATTTACATATAAATATAAACTTCAATTTTTTTATCCATATATACATAAATATATATTTAGAATATAATCTTAGAATATGGAAACTAAAATACACCTTAAATTAAATACGGGACACACATTTAGTGGAAAACTATTTGGTGCAAATATGACAGAAACTAACATTACTAGTGAAATAGTGTTCCAAACTGGTATGGTAGGTTATCCAGAATCTTTGACTGATCCCTCATATTTAAACCAAATATTAGTATTAACATATCCACTAATAGGAAATTATGGCATTCCTGAATCAGAATATGACGAATATGGTATAGATAAAATATTTGAATCCAATAATATTCATATAAAAGCATTAATCGTAGGAGAATATAATGCTAAATATTCACATTGGAAAGGAAAAAAACGATTAGATGAATGGATGGTAGATAATAATATTATTGGAATATCAGGAATCGATACACGTGAATTAACGAAAATTATACGAGAACATAGCAATGTGGTGGCTAATATCTTTGAACATTCTCAGTTTATTAAATTCGATGTCAATAACGAACCACCTAGATATTGTGTATCTTTGTTTGGACAAAACTATTATGATGATAAAATAATCATTCCACAAACAAATAATAAACTACCTAATATATTGGTAATAAATTGTGGAATTAAAAACAGTCAGTTGCGTGGGTTATTGAGAAACAACGTTGTGCTAACGGTGGTTAATGTTAATTATCATTTTATAGATGAAGTGATGAACGGAATGTATGATGGTATTTTTATTAGTAATGGTTCTGGAAATCCTTTGGATAGCCAAAATGCATCTGATCAACTTAAACAAATTATGAATAAACGTGACATACCAATATTCGGTATTTGTTATGGACATCAACTTATGGGAATGGCTTGTGACTTCGAAATTAATAAAATGAAATATGGAAATCGAGGACATAACATTGCTTGTAATTTAATTGGAACTAAAAAATGCTATATCACGTCACAAAATCATGGATATGAAGTAATCATGGGATGTAATCGCAAGGAATGGAAAGAATTATTTGTCAATTGTAATGATGGGACAAACGAAGGTTTGATTAATATAAATAAACCATATTTTTCAGTTCAATTTCATCCTGAAGCAAGGGCGGGTCCGAACGATACTAAATTTTTATTTGATATTTTTGTCGATAGATGTAAAAAAGAATTTAATGTTTATGATAGAATTTATTCCTTGGTATCACCAAATGGAGATTTAGATTTAGATTTAGATTTAGATTCAGATTTAGATTTAGATTCAAAAATAAAAATTAAAAAAATCTTGATATTGGGATCGGGAGGTTTAAGCATAGGACAAGCAGGAGAGTTTGATTATTCAGGCTCACAAGCAATTAAAGCATTTAAAGAGGAAAATATAAACGTAATACTAATTAATCCTAATATCGCAACTATCCAAACTTCCAAAGGTTTAGCCGATAAAGTATATTATCTTCCTATCACTATCGATTATGTCAAACAAGTTATCGATAAAGAAAAACCTGATGGTATATCACTATCATTTGGCGGTCAAACTGCATTAAATTGTGGCATTCAGTTATATAAAGTTGGTTACCTAAAAGATATTAAAGTAATGGGTTCATCATTGGAAACAGTTATTAAAGCAGAAGATAGAGATATTTTTAAAAATTTGCTATTGGACATAAATGAATATACACCACCTAGTAAAATAGTATCCAATGTAAATGATGCTATTGAATTCAGTGAAGAAATCGGTTTTCCATTATTGATTAGAAGTTCTTTCTCTTTGGGTGGTTTGGGATCAGGGTTCGTTAATAATGAAAACGAACTAAGAAATATATTGGATGTTAATTTTAAACAACATGATCATGTTATTATGGATAAAAGTTTGAAAGGTTGGAAAGAATTAGAATATGAAGTAGTGAGGGATCAGTATGATAATTGTATTAGTGTGTGTAATATGGAAAATATAGATCCGTTGGGTATTCACACTGGAGAATCAATAGTTGTTGCACCTTCACAAACATTAACAGATAAAGAATATAATATGCTTAGAACTACTGCATTTAAAGTAATTCGGAAATTAGGGATTATTGGAGAATGTAATATTCAATATGCATTAGATCCCGATTCTTCCAAATATTATATTATCGAAGTAAATCCTAGATTATCACGTTCGTCCGCATTGGCTTCTAAAGCCACGGGATACCCCCTAGCATATATTGCGGCTAAATTGTCACTAGGATATGCGTTAATGGATGTGAAAAATTCAATAACTCACTTGTCATCATGTTTCGAACCTAGTTTGGATTATTGTGTGGTTAAAGTTCCTAGATGGGATCTTAGAAAATTTCCTATGGTAGATGATAAATTAGGTTCATCCATGAAAAGTGTAGGAGAAGTTATGAGTATTTCTAGATCGTTTGAAGAAGCATTTCAAAAAGCACTAAGAATGGCTGATGAAAATATATTGGGATTTCATGGTAAAATTGGAAAGGTTTCAGAGGAAGAATTGTTATTTCCGACAAACGATAGGATTCATAAAATAGCAGATAGTTTTTATAATAAACAATATAATGTTGATGAAATGTATGAATTAACAAAAATAGATAAATGGTATCTTAAAAAAATGCTGAAAATAATTGATATGCAAATATTGTTAGAAAGTGATATTTCGGTGGATAAACCGTTTTTATATAAAGCAAAAAGATACGGATTTTCCGATTATCAAATATCAAAAACTTTGAAAACCACAGAATCATTTGTCAAAGGATTAAGAGATAAATATGAAATTAAACCTGTAATAAAACAACTCGATACCGTCGCCGCCGAATATCCTTGTTATACCAATTATTTGTATTTAACATATAATGGTGATTATCATGATGTATCTTTAAATAATTCTCATATAAGCAAAACATACGAAAAATCAGTCGTTGTTTTGGGTTCTGGTGTATATCGAATAGGAAGTAGCGTAGAATTTGATTGGTGTGCCGTAAATTGCGTTAGAGAACTGAGAAATCTAGGATACAAAACAATTATGGTTAATTATAACCCTGAAACAGTTAGCACCGATTATGATGAAGTAGATAGACTCTATTTTGATGAAATAACGACAGAAACGATAGCAGAAATATATGATTTTGAAAATCCAATGGGAATTATATTGTCTATGGGAGGACAAGTCGCAAATAATATTGCTATGCATTTACATAGAAAAAATATACCTATCATAGGCACTAACCCTGAAAATGTTGATATGGCTGAAAATCGCTTTAAATTTTCTAGGATGTTGGATAGTGTGGAAATCGATCAACCTAAATGGAAAGAACTTGGAGATATTAAATCTTCCAAAGAGTTTTGTAATGATGTTGGTTATCCATGCTTAGTTCGTCCATCTTATGTATTGAGTGGTGCTATGATGTCAGTTATTTATTCAGATGATGAAATGGATGAATTTTTAAATTGCATCCAAATATCAAATGAACATCCAATTGTTATTAGTAAATTTATATCTGGAGCAAAAGAAATCGAGGTGGATGCTGTTGCGGACAATGGAATATTACAATTATATGGAATATCGGAACATGTAGAGGATGCTGGTGTTCATTCTGGTGATGCCACATTAATATTACCCCCAAAAAATGTCAATGATGTAACGAAACAAAAATTAATAAAAAATACCAGTATCATAGCAAAACAATTAGAAATAAACGGACCCTTTAATATACAATATATCGCAAAAGATGATGAATTGAAAGTTATTGAATGTAATTTAAGAGTTTCACGATCATTTCCATTTGTATCGAAAGTTAAAGATATTAATTTTATTCAATATGCAACTAAAATAATGATGAAACAACATTATTGTGTTCCTAATACAGAACCAAAACATGTTGGAGTCAAAGTATCTCAATTTTCGTTTAATAGATTGGCTAACGCTGATAGTAGATTAGGAGTCGAAATGTTATCAACAGGTGAAGTTGCCTGTTTCGGTGATAATCATCATGTTGCTTATTTAAAAGCATTAGTTGCGACGGGATTCAAAATTAATAATAAATGTGAAGTATTGGTATCAGTTGGATCATATCAAAATAAAAATGAACTCTTGGAAACTATGATGTTGCTTAGTAATGGTGGATTTAAATTACATGGAACATATGGAACTACTGATTTTTATAGAGAACATAATATAACAATGACCGAACATGATATTGATGATATATTTAATAAAATTAAAAATAACTATTTTGGGTTAATAATAAATATATCTATTCCTAATAAAATCAGAATCAATAATAAAAAAACAAATGGTTATTTTATACGACGATTAGCAATTGATTATAATATCCCTACATTGACAAATATTAAATGTGCTAAATTATATGCTAGTAGTATTATTAAATGTTATGATGAATCACTATGTATTAGCCATACTGATGTCCAAACTACTGATAGATACGTTAAATTACCATTATTTATTGATATGCATGTCCATGTAAGAGAACCAGGCGATGAACATAAAGAAACATGGAAAACATGCTCTCAAGCATCACTAAAAGGTGGAATTGGGATGATTTGTGCTATGCCAAATACCAAACCATCATGCGTAAATGAAACAGTTTATAACCAAGTAAATGATATTGCTAAAAAAGATAGTGAATGTGATTACATGATATTTATGGGTGCAAATGGAACTAATTATAACGATATGATTTTAATGAATTCAAAAGTATGTGGTATCAAATTTTATCTGAATGATACATACAGTGATTTGAAACTTGACGATATATCTGTTTTGAGAAAATATTTTCAAAAATGCCCTGATGATATGTTAATGTGTTTTCACTCAGAAAACAAAACCCTTGGTTTAGTGTTATACTTAACATCTATCTATAAAAAACGTGTTCATATATGTCATGTATCGAGACGTGACGAAATTGAATTAATTAAAGATGCTAAAAAAAATGGATTACAAGTAACTTGTGAAGTTACACCACATCATTTATTTTTGACTGAAGAATTACGAGAAAATTTAGATACAAAACTTGTGTCAGTTAAACCAAATATGAGTTCCGATGATGATATTAAAGCATTATGGGAAAATATGGATATTATTGATTGTTTTGCTACTGACCATGCACCACATTTATTGGATGAGAAATATGGCGGATGCCCTGGTTTTGCGGGTTTAGAAACGGCTGTTCCATTACTGTTAGATGCTGTAAATAAAGGAAGACTAACTATTAATGATTTGGTAAATAAATATTGTAAAAATCCTAAAAAAATATTGAGACTTGATGACAATTATGGTTTGGATTCATATATGGATGTCAATATGGATAAAAAATGGATCATAAGTAATGACTTATTGAAAACAAAAGCACAATGGACACCCTTCGATGGTTTGGAAGTCCAAGGTTCTATCGAACATGTGGTGTTGAACGGTAATGGAATTAATGTTAATATTTTTAAACATGAAAAAGTGAAACCAAATATATCATCTCCGATTAACGAAATATCTACCTTTGTTACTAAGGAAACACATTATAATTTTACCAGTATAATTGATGTCGAACAATTTAATAAAAAAAACCTGAGATATTTATTTAATGAAGCATTAAAAATAAAAAATGATGTCAAAAATAAAAAAATAATAGATAATGTTATCAAAGGAAAAACAGTTTGTATGTTATTCGATGAACCTAGCACAAGAACCTATTGTTCATTCGCTACGGCTGTTCATAAACTTGGTGGAAATGTTGTTACCTTAAATAGTGATAATTCATCCATCGAAAAAGGAGAAAGTCTTTATGATACATTGAAATGTTTGGAAAATTATTGTGATCTAGTAATTATTAGAACTAAACATAAAGGAGTTTTGAAAGATTTAACAAATAAAATTAAAATTCCAATCATAAATGCAGGGGATGGAGATGGAGAACATCCTACACAAGCATTATTGGATGTATTCACCATTAGAGAAGAAAGAGGAACAGTTAATAATTCGATAATAAGTATTGTGGGTGATGTTGTTCACGGTAGAACTGTCCATTCACTAGTAAAATTACTAGGAAATTATAATGTTAAATATAAATTTGCATGTCAAAATAAAAATATTGGATTGATTGATACCTATTTAAATAATAATAAAATTTCATATGAAGTATTTGATAATATAGATGATGTCATTGAAAACGTTAATGTGATCTATATGACACGATTACAAAAAGAAAGAATGACAATTGAGGAAGTTTGTGTTTCGAATGGTAAATTAAATCTTGATCAAAATAAATTATCACGTGCAGAATGCGATACCATAATTATGCATCCATTACCAAGAAACGACGAATTACATGAAGACATAGATACTGATCCACGTGCATCATATTTTAGACAAATGGAAAATGGATTATATATTAGAATGGCTCTTATTAAAAATTTATTGAATAAATAAAATTGATGAACAAAACTCCAAATAACATTTATAATATTATATCACAAATGCTCGACGAATATGAACAAAATTTTGATTTTACTAAACCTAAAAAATATAAACTTGATAATAATGAAAGTTGGTTAATACATATCTGTACGTGGTTACATATCATAGAAACATAATATAAACCAATAATTAATAAAAGTTATTAATAAAAGTTTGATAACGAAGTTATCAAACTTTAACACTCTACATAAGTTTTTTCGCTTCGCTAAAAAACTTAGTTTGCATCGTGAGATGCAAACTACGAACGAAGTGAGAGTTAAGACGAAGTCTTAACGTTTGGATTTTGCTTCGCAAAATCCAAACTAATAGTGACAAGTAAATATTTTAATTTATTGGAATGAACTTTATAAATACAAATATTATTTGATTTTATTTTATATATCATTTTTTTCAAATTATAATTAACTGGAATTTTAAGAATGATTAATGATGTATTAGTTACTTCGTTAATTATATCTATGATATTTTTTTTTCCTAAAAATAAATCCATGTATTTTTGGTCTCGATAATTTTTACCTCCCCAAGGTGGATCAAAATATAACACATCCTGTTTTAATCTGTTTCCAACGGCTAGATAATCGTCACATATAATATTAACTTTTTGTGATAGTTTATAGATGTCCAAATTATTTTTCAATGCTAAACAATGAATAGGATTAATTTCGACTGCGTTAATATGATTAAAATTATTAGCAAAAAATAAAGTCGCACCACCTACATTACTCGTTGCATCGGTAATAGTCAATTTATTTAATGGTTTTTTGGTTTTTAATTTAATAATATTTAACATAATATCATGTTGATATGGTAAATCCATACTATACACACTCTCCTTTGTCATCTTAAGATTTTGATATTTTATTTTCTTTTTATATGGAAAAAATTTTTTATACATTGATTCTGTAATATCAATGTAATCGTTCATCATATATTTTAATATCACATTAAAATATATTGAACATGGAATTGTCATGGTTTTCAAGTGTGGTTAGTGATCGTGCAAGTAAATTAAGTCATAAAAATATTAAAGAATTGAACAAAACGGTCGTTCCTATGACATTAAATGGTTTATTATTACAAGAAAAAAACCAAGTATTAAAAATATATGATAAAAAAATACCCATAAATATGTGTCCATTATATTTTTCACAATTAAGTGATAGAACTGAATATTTATCTGAATCGGATAGAAAAGGTAAGTATGCTAGATCCAAATGTAGCGTTATACATGTTGGACAGCGAAAGTTATTGATGACGGAAGTATGGTTTTTATCATTATTTGGTTTGCAAAAATTAAAAAAAGGAGAAAAGGGACATACTATGATTTACCCTGGTGCTGGACCCGGAACACACATATTATATCTAGCACGATTATTTCCAAATGTTACCATGCATTTGTATGATATGAGTAAATTTGACCAAAACTTATTAAACAAAAAAACAAGACCTAGAAACGTTATTTTACACAAATCACTTTTCCTAGAAAATGAAAGCAATTATTGGAAGAAACGAAGTGAAAACGGTGAAAATATTTATTTGGTATCTGATATTCGTGCATCGGTAATTGAAAATAAAGAGGATACTGTTGATGAAGATAATCTCCTACAATATAGATGGATAGAAAATATTAAACCTAAAGGTGCAATGATAAAATGGAGAGTTCCACATCGTGACAAAGAATATACAAAAGGAAAACCATATAAATATAAATATTTAGATGGAGAAATTTTAATGCAACCTTGGGGTGGTGTAACAACGACCGAAACACGTCTTATTGTTAATAACGATAAACCATATAAATATATTTCCATGAGTGCAAAAGTATATGAAGAAAAATGTGCATCTCTCAATAATGTTACTCGAACATATGGATATTTCAAACACAATATACCATGTTCAGGATTTGAACCATATGATAAAGTAGATAAAAATATGTCTAATAGTGGATTTGGTTTAGATCATTGTTGGAATTGTTCATCCGAATTATTAGTATGGTGTTTATATTTAGGAATGGAAAAAAATGATATACTTAATGGTGATGAACGCAAAATACTGAAATTCATGCATTCCAATACACGGCAACTCATTAAATTATTTAATAATACCACTAAATCGATATGCAGACAAACCCTAATAAATTGTCATGGATTGTTACCTAATAAAACATTTAAAGAAAAAATAGATTATTTCGCTGATATGAATGATCCAAATAAAAAAGAGTTTGAATCTAGAGTTAAAAATAAAAATTACAGTAATTATTATAAATGTTTTTATGAATATAATAAAAAAGATGAATTATTTTATACTAAACATTCTGGAGATGGAGTTACACAAACCAAAAAAGATACCAGAGAAATTAACAGACGCAAAAAAGATGTTAAAAAAGTTAAAAAATCTACTTAATTCGTTTGTCCATAGTAGAAATAAATTTTGGTATAGTTAAATTATTTTTCATTGTATCCATAATACTATCATATGTTTTGGTAGAATTGGGACCGTTAAATACATTCTGACGAACCAATTGAGAAAAATTTACATATGTTTTATGGTCTCTCTGAGTAACTAATTTAAATTTATTGTTTTTGAAAATACATTCAACTATCGAACCATTAAATAATTCATATTGAGTAAATTTATATAAATTAGTAGGTGTTTTGAAGTTTATATTTTTATATGATGAAATTATATCTTTAGTATATTTTTTTATAATTATGGAATAACCTGTATCATGCGGTATCATATTCAATCTTTTGAAATCGAATTTTTTCAAGTGTGATAATACTTGCATATCTTTTACAATACCTTTATTGGGTTTTATAGTCATCAAAATAATATGTAATTCACCATCTTTTTCAACTAAATATGTCATGAAATCGATTGTTAAATGTTCTTTTGATTTCCATTTGTATATATTACCTGTATAATTTCTATCATCCCTACGCATTATCAATAAACCATCATTGGGAATAGTCGATTTACTTATTTTTTTAATTTCTTTGGGATCGTAATGTGTGACAGATTTAAAACGTTTAACACGGATATTATTACTCAGGGTAATATCATTAATATAATCAAATAATTTAACATTTAACATTTCGTGTATATCATAATTTGTTAAACTGTCTGTCGATTTACCAAATAAATATATTATATTTATAATGTATATTGTTTTACCAATAAGTTCAACTTCAAATAATGAATGTTTAAATGTATTGGACGCTTGATGATCATATTCATTACTGTCTTTTAAATCAAATAAATAAGCCTTATCTGTATCAAAATATAAATATTTATGCTCCCCATCAAGTTTGAGAGTCACTATTGATTTATTTGGATCGATATTATCTACATTGAGAGAATTTAAATATTTGAAATTAGATTTTTTTTTCAAAAATAATTTATTAATATTATCTATTTTTAATAATGATAAAATTTTACCATTTATTGATTTATTTGTTGGTGATTTTTCAAAAACATAACATTTATAAACTTTAGATATTTTATATTCGTAATCAGTAAGTCTTCGAGATATATTTTTATTGATTTTTGTCATATTTCTATCATAAACTAAATCAAATCCAATATTACTCATATTATTAACGAGGTCGTTACGCAATACTAAATATTCTGTGATACCGCTTTCATCAAATAATCCTTGTGTATTAGCAAGAAATACTTTAATTTGATTATTATTTATTTTAGTAATTCTAAATATTTCATCTTTATTTTTAACTGAATATATATCATTATTGGATAAATATTGGTTAATATAATCACCATCGATAGTAAAAATTATAACACGAGAACCTACTTTTGTATGATTATTTATATTATTATATATTTTTGTATTTTTTTCTAGTAAATAATGAAATGAAAAGTTGAAAGTAATAATACCAAATTTTTGTAATTTTCCAAAATGTTTAATCATTAAATCTTTTGCCTTACTATCCAAACCACTTGAACCGTCACTCCATAATAATTCTCCTACGCTTCTGATGTTATGTATGGATTTATATTTGGATTTATTTAGTTGTTTTAATCTATTCAAATTCTCATTTCCCGTGGTATAAAAACTAAGACTGGGTTCTAACATAATTGCATTGCGAAATCCCATAGCCATGTAACTTTTTAAAAATTTAGAATATCCCGCTCCTACGTCCAATATGGAATCGTGTTTTTTATATTTTTTAATTATATTAATTACTAATTCATAATGAATATAATTTAAGTTTGGAAACGTTTTTTTACGTTCAATATTATTGGGAATTCTAACATATTTGTCATAGTTTTTACTTGACATTATATTATATCATAACAAAAAAAAATTGATTAATATAATCCTAGGATATTTAATAGTATTATAACTATGTCATTATCAGATATTAGGAAAATTCAACATGAAAAATATACGAAACATAAAATTCAAAATATATATCCAACAAAATACGAAAATTTTTGGCGTAATCAAAATAAGTTAATTTCAAGTAGTGATACCATAGTTAGATATTTAAAGAGAAATTGGTTCAAGGATTGTTATGATGCAATTATGGAATCAGAAAAACATGCAATTAATTATAAACGTAATAATAACGGAAAAGCAGGAATTTTATTTTTTAGATATATTGATTTTTCAGGAACTAAACAAGTAATAAGTTTGTTAGATAAAACAGTTGATTTAACACAGTTTATTGATCCAGTTAGAGTCGAACAATATTATAAACAAAAACGATTGTGTGATAATAACACTAATGAAGGTATTAATTATATACAAAAAATGGAATATCAAACTAGCATTGTCAAAGATGATAGTTTAAATATGAAAATAACTAATTACGTTTCGTTTATTATTAATAATGTGTGGAATGAACCAATGGAAATAAATGAAATAGTCACCAATATATTTTTACGACAATGTAAAATACCACCAGAAGATTATTCTATTAAACCCAAAATAAAACGTAGCATTTTAACACATGCTAAAATACAACATTTTGTTAATGAATATAAAAAAATATTGAGAATGTCAGATAAATATCCGTGGATTGTAAGTTTTTTTACTAAATATTTCAATGGACAAGTTATACAAAATTATTCAAAACATATAGATAAATGCTTAGATGATTTAGTATTTCCAAATATTGAAAAAAAAAAAATAATGTGTATGAGATGTTGCAATAATTTCGATAAAACATTAACAATAGAAAGTGAAGCAGAACTTGTATTTTGCAAACCATGTTACGACATCCTATGCGACGCAAATCCATTAAATCATCGTGCTAAGGAATATTATGGTAGTGATGATGATGGTAGTGATGATGTTGGTAGTAATGATGTCGATGAAGAAAAAGATGATGATGAAAATGATGAAGATGATTGTGGTGATGAAGAAAAAGATGAAGATGATTGCGAAGAAAAAGATAAATAAAATTAAAATATTAAATTATATTTAGTATTATATATAAATATGTCAAATGAAGACTTGAAAAAATTTTTTCCTCATAAACAGGATATTAATTTTAATGAACTAATTTTAAATGACATTGGTGTATATAGTATTAGTAAGCCAGAAGAAGCACAATATATTTCTAATTTCATTGTTCATGTTGCTGAAAGTTGTGGATTAGGAAATTGTAGTGATTTGTGCATAACTGATGGAACGGCGGGGTTTGGTGGTAATACTATTAATTTTGCGGGTATTTTCAAAAAAGTAATTGCCATAGAAAAAAATTATAAAAATTTCGAAATCTTGAAACATAATGTAAATGTTTATGGATTAGATAATGTAGAACTCATAAGTGGAAGTTTCCTTAAATATATTCCAGAAAAATGCGAAGATATTTTATTTATAGATCCACCATGGGGTGGGAAAAAATATCGTTATAAAAATACTATTATGTTACATTTAGATACAACTCCGATATATGATATAATAAATCAAATTCCAAATAAAACGAAAATAATTGCAATTAAAATACCATATAATTTTGATTATGGAAATTTTATTAATAAGTTATATCCTGATCAACATATTGTTAATAAAAAAATAAAAAATTATAATTTATTAATTATTCATAGATTAAGTAAAAAATAATTAAGATACTTGAGTTTTATCGTTAAAACCATAGAAACTTCTTTTTCCTGAAAACAAAAACAAAAGCAATAAAATTATTAGGATTTGAACACTTTCTTTTAATATGTAAATTATAGTTTCCATGTTATTTAATATATCACTAAATAACATAATAAATATGCATCTGATCCGTGGTTTTTTATTTATAATTTTTATTTATTTACTGAATAGATTAAGTAAAAATTATGATAATTTCCAAGATTTTAATACCTATGATAAAAATAAACTTTCAGATCTGATAAACTTAGAAAAAGAAAGATGCAAAACAATGAATGTATGTGGATATGTTAATGGAAAACAAATACCATGCAAATTTAAAAGTTGCGAAGATACTTGTGTCTGCAAGGGGGTCGACTGAAAATTCGAAGAATTTTCAACCCCTTTAAAACCCCCTTATTTTTTCGACTTTGTCGAAAAAAGGGTTCATTTTTGACTTTGTCAAAAATGGCTTCGCAACAAGGGGTCTAGCCCCCTTTAAAACCCCCTTATTTTTTCGACTTTGTCGAAAAAAGGGTTCATTTTTGACTTTGTCAAAAATGGCTTCGCAACAAGGGGTCTAGCCCCCTTTAAAACCCCCTTATTTTTGTGTCTTCGACACAAAAAGGTTCATTTTTGACTTTGTCAAAAATGGCTTCGCAACAAGGGGTCTAGCCCCCTTTAAAACCCCCTTATTTTTGTGTCTTCGACACAAAAAGGTTCATTTTTGACTTTGTCAAAAATGGCTTCGCAAC
>Ga0257118_1000432_pt1 | contig 41136 bp, 68 predicted proteins | sample SI112_150mmetaG_FD_190156 | JGI IMG/M metagenome (GOLD analysis project Ga0257118, IMG submission 190156) | Marine microbial communities from Saanich Inlet, British Columbia, Canada - SI112_150m | ecosystem: Environmental > Aquatic > Marine > Inlet | place: Canada: British Columbia | collected...
TCATTCCCTGCCCGATCCCGTTACAATCGACGTCCGTTCGGCCCTACCCCTGCGCGCCGTCACTGTCGAGGTCTAGAGCCATAGCCTCCTGCCACGCGCGTGCGCCTCATCACCGCTCCACTTCCCTCTTCAGATACCACAGCGCCTTGGCCAAATCCTCGCCCCTGTCCCCCTTGCGCCCCGCCCTGGCGATGTACTTGAGCACGTTGCCGAGGTTGAAGTTCAGCCCCCATGCCTCGATCACCTTGATAGCCTCGAAGGGGTCGGACTCGCCGCCGTAGTGGTCGGGGTGGTCAACGGCGCTCAGCGTCTCGCCCATCCGACAAGCCACACACGCCCCTTGCAGCACGTCCTCTTCCATCGCCAACGGCTTGCCGCACCCGCAGATCCGTGACCAGTTCTGCCGCCACCGCTCCAACATCGCAGGGCTGCACTCGTCAACCACGGTGCGGCGCCTCGGGTCCAAGATCATGTCTGAACTTCTCACGTCGCCCCCAGACATCCACGACACAGGAACCCCGCCCCGTGCTCGCACACCCCGTCAGTCGTCCCGCACTCGGCGCACTGTGCCCGCCTGTCTCTCGGCTCAGCACGCGTGAACCCCGACGCCCGCAGCATGGCGTCCATCATCGGCAGGTCTTCATCCGTGCCCTGTGCTACCAACCGTGGGCGCTCGCCCACCTCAAACTCGATGCTGGCGCGGCATGATCGTGCTGCCTTGGCCGCTTCGGTGGCGATCTCCCGATCCTTGCTGCACCGTGAGCACTTCCACTCACCATCAACCTTGCGAGCGGTCGCGCCATCGCAGACAGAGCAATAGCCCGCCGACCCGTCGTGCGTGACCCCGGTGGCGATCTCGCGCGCTGCCAGCCCTTGGAGGTCGGAGGGTGCAGCGCACGGCTCGGCATGCTCGGGGCCGACCCGATGGAACTCCCCGAGGTCATTCACGACGGTCCAAGGGTATCCCGGCAGTGCAGGGTCATAGAACGTTTTGACCACCCTGTAGACCGTGCCCTCGGTGAGGCTCGACTTTGAGTCGTGGGCATACGTGACCGACTGAACGCAGCGGACCCATTCGGGCCCGCTCCCCATCGTGGACTCGACAGCGACGAGGCGCCCCCTGCTCCGTTCCTCGCTGAACCCGTCACCGTACCGCTTGCGCAACTTCGCCACGTTGGCCTCGGCCACCTCATCGAGCGTCAGTCCGCAGGCGTCGGCGAGAACGGCGAGATACCACAGCACGTCGCCGAGTTCGGCGCGCACCTTGTCCCGGTCGAGGTCGTGGCCGAAGTAGACAACTTTCTTGAGCAGGTCAGCGCATTCCCCCGCCTCCCCTGCCAGGCCGAGGGCCCCGTGGCCGATTCGGTCCCGCGGCTCCATCTCGCGCTCGGTCCGCAGCGCTGCTTGCTGGTAGTCGTTCAACTGCCAGAACGTCGGAACGTTGCTCATCCCTTCACCTCGTCGTCGTCCTTGCGCAGCCTGCGCCGCCACCAGATGATCCGCGTCGATCCGAAACCCGGCCATGCTTCAGCGGTCACCGCGAAGGGCTCCCAGCCGGGCCCGCTCGGCACGCTTTCGCCGCTGCCGATCTCGGCCTCCTGCGTCTTGACTTCCCAATCCTCCGACCGGCATCCGATGCTCATCCCTTCACCTCAAATCTCGCCGCCGCCCACGGCCCGCAGTGCGAGCCCTCCACGGTCAGCATATCCTCGTCAATCGTCACCGCCATCACAGCGTATGTCTGCCCCTCGACCAACTTGCCCTCGGCGGTGCCGGTCGCGTCGATGCAGCGCACCTTGTCTCCGCGTTTCACCCGATCTCCTCCACTGTCACCACGACACAGGGCCCCTCGCCCTTGGCTGCGTACCACTTGCTTCCGCTCCACTCGCAGATCTGGGCGTCGTCCACGTAGACAATGCCGCTCATCGCGTCCTCGATTGCCTTCTGCACGTTCGTTCCATCCGGCGTCGCCAGACACCGGACCCGCCCCTCCGGGTCCGCCTTGCGACACAGCCGCTTCGGCCTCGGTTTCACCACGACCACCTCAAGGCGAATCGGCCCATCGGACGGCGGGCCCTTCCAGTGCCACCGCGCCAGGGTCGCCACCTTGTCCTCGTAGTCCCTGGTCTTCTGCGGGGTCACGCTGCGCGTCTTGCCGCCTCGGGAGTAGGTGCGGGCGCGCTGTTTGCCCACAGGTGGGCCGGGGATCGTGAAGGTTGCTTTCACCCTTCCACCGCCTGGAACACCCGCTCCGTCAGCACATACTCACCCGTCCGCCCCTTCTCGTGGACCTTGGACAGCTGCCGCACGTCGGCCACCCGATGCCCCGCCGACTCCGCTGCTCGCCTGGCCTCGGGAGCCGTCGCCGCGTGGACGATGACGCGCGTCCGCTTGCCGGTGACGACGATCCAGGTGATGTAGCCGTTCTCCACTGCTTCCGTCGGTGTCATGCGTCCCACCTCGTCACGGGCACCGCGCGCCCAATGCTCGCGATCTCAGCCCCTATCCACACCAGATCCACCGCCCATGCGGGCAAGACCGCGTCGAGAAACTCGTACAGGTCCGCCTGCGTCAGGTCCGTCTCCACAGGCTCCCCGTCCCGCTCGACTTGGTACAGCCCGTACGGGTCGGCGTACTCGGAGGGCCAGACCACCTCCGTCAACGTTGCGGTCCATTTCATACCGCCTCCACTAGTTCAAGTTGAAACGGGCGCGCAGCCGCCTGCCAATTCCGATGCGCTCGGGCTACGGCGCCGCTGCCGGGGAACACGTCAACGAACTCGTCTTCAACCGTCAGGCCGAGCAGGTCGAACAGCCACAGGCTGAAGCCGACGGGCTTGACGCCCGTGAGCCCCTTCTTGAGCGTGATGGACTCGGCGACCCAATCGCGCACCGTTGGCACGTCGCGCCCGAGGCTCTTGACTGCGGGCTTCCAGATGACCGGCTCCCAGCAGTAGGCCGGGTTGACTCCCGGCTTGAAGGACGCGAACGGTTTGACCCACGCGGCGACCCTCACGCCTTCCGGGCACATGGGCAGGATGTCACGCAGCGCAGGGCTCGACGTGGACAGCGCCCAACCGTCGAAGTGAGAATCCAGCCACCCGATCAGAACGCGGTGGTTGACCTCGCAGCAGTTTGGATCGTCGGCGTATAACTTCGCCTGTCCCGGATACGGCGGGTCCGCGTACCCGATGCACTTCACACCGGCCATGCCTGCCCCCCCTTCTGGTCGATCATCATCTGAATCTCGGCGGCGCTCGGCGTCCTGAACTTCTGGATGGTGCCGTCGAAGAACATCACGTCATCCCCGGTCATCCCGTTCCGATTCTTGGCGCAGATCACCGTCGTCATCGGCTCGGCGCGGTCGCGGTGGAGAAATGTCACCATGTCCGCAGCCTCCTCGATGCCTCCCGACCCTCGGAGGTGGGACAGCTGGGGCTTGACGCCCTCGGCCTCCCGGTTGCACTGAGCCAGGCACAGCACGCGAACCTGGAGCCGTTTGGCGAGCGCCTTGATCATCTTGGCGATGCGTCCGTAGAACTCGGTGTCCGACAGCCGCTCCTGGCCGGGACCGCGCACCATCTCGTGCATGTGGTCCACCACGAAGAACTGCACGCCCTGCCGTGCCGCCTTCCAGATGTGGGCGCCGAGGTCTTGCGGCGTGAATCCGGCCTTGTCCACGATGCGCACACCGGTCTTCATCCACCATACCGTGGCCTCGAGGAGTTCCGACAGCGCCTCGTCGTCGAGTTCGCCCCGAATGATGTCCGCCAGTTTGATCCCGCTCTTGCGGCTCAGGGCGCGCATCGTGAGCTCGGCGTGGCTCATCTCAAGCGTGATGTAGTCCGTCCGCGCCATGTCAGGAGGGGTGCCGATGCCAACCGCAGCATGCGCGATTAGCTCCAGCGCGAAGGCGGTCTTGCCGATGCCCGACCGCGCCGCCAGGAACATCGCATTGCCGGGGAGCACGCCGATCCCGTGGTTGCATCGCCGGTCGTACGATGCCACGCCGGTCTTGAGTCCGAGGTGAGCAAGTCCGCCGCCCTCGCGGGTGGCCTCGACACTCGCGAACACCTGCTGGCCTGACTCTTTGGCGGTGAACACGCCGTCATGCGTCGGGGCCTGCAACTCCATCATCTGCGCGGTGCCAGCCTCGACAGCTGCCGCCACATCCCCGGAGCGCGCCGCCTGGATGATGGTGCCGGCCTCGGCGATGACGCCCCGACGGCGGGAAGCGTCGAGTACCAGGTCCGCGTGGTGCAGCGCCTCTTCCTTGGCGACGCCCTCCCCTGCCAACTTCGTGATCTCGACTGCGCCGCCAGCCTCCTTGATGCCGCCGTCCTTCCGGAGACGGGTGGTCACGCCGACGATGCCGATGGGGTGGCCGTTCTCGTCGAGCCAGCCGATAGCCTGCCAGATGCGGCGGTGGCCTTCCTTGTGGAAGTCGAGGGCGGTGACGTGGCCAACGTCCATGAAGTCGATGCGGCGGGACAGGACGGAGGCGATGAGGCTGCGTTCGGCCTCGATGTTCTGGACGGGTTCGATCACTGCTGGACTCCTGCGAGGGCGAGGATCGCGGCCACCTTGGCCATGCCCTCGGGGTTGGGGGGCTTGTATTCTTCGGGGGGTTGCGGGGCGGGCTGGGCCGCTCGCTGGGCGTTCTGGATCAGGATGGCCTTGGCTTTCGTCCCCCAATTCGACCACCCCGTGACGAGATAGATGATGTCGCAGGAGGCGCTGCGGTCGAATCGGCCACCCTTTGTGGCTTCAGCCTCGCGGCGCATGGCCTCGCATGCCGCTTCCCATGTGGCCCTCGACGCGGGGTGGTTGCGGTCGTACAGGTCGAGCGTTTCCCGGAGGGCGTCGATCCGCTTGCCTGACCTGCCGCCGGGGTTCCTGGCGTTGAGGGTCAGCTTCTTGCCGAAGATCCGGTTGAAGGCGTCGAGCCTCCATTTGATCTCTTCAAGGTCTTCTGCCGCCTTGCGCTGCTTCTTGGACTGCCTTGGCGGCTCGTCGGGGGTCAGGGTGAGTTGAGCGGGAGCAGGCGCGCTTGCGCGCACTTGTTCTTTGGTCTGTTCAATGGGGGGTTCTTGGGTGGGTTCACTCTTCACGCGTGAGGACACAGAGTCCCGGACATCGGACACAGAGTCCCGGACATCGGACACAGAGTCCCGGACATCGGACACAGAGTCCCGGACATCGGACGGCTTGAGCAGGTCGAAACCATCCTGCATCCGGCCATTCACCCGCCTCTTTTCTCGGGTTGCTGCGCCTGATTCGACCAGTGTTGCGAGTGCTCGCGTGACGGTCTTCTCAGAACACCCGGCCATCTCGGCGATGCGCGATCGGGAGGGGTAGCACCAGCCCGTTTGGTGGTCCCGGTGCGACAGGAGGACCAGCGCCACAACCTTGACGGTCGTGGGCCAAGCCTGTGCCCAGATGTGATCCTCGGCCTCAAACCGCTTCACTGTGTCACCATGCTGGCCATGGCGGACGCTACGACGGCGGCAGACCTCTTCTTGCCCGACCGTTTGAGATGGTCCCACTGAATGAGCCCGACGACCTGGACACTCATCCCGTACTCGCTTGCGAGCGAGGACAGGTATCCGACTTCTTCGGCCACCATGGCGTCAAAGCGGGGCTTGTCCGGCCTTCGGTACTTGGGCCGATTTGCGGACATCCACGCGCTCATGGCGGCGGACATCTCGTCAATGTACCCTTGTGGCTTGTCCTGAAACTTCATCACCATCCCCGCACGCAAAGAACCCGAGACTCATGTGTGGGCTCCGCTGGCATGGCACGCCGTCGGATAAGGACGTACGCAATTCGTCCGCCCACGCATGGGACTCGGGTCCCGGTGAGTATGACCTGCTGCCGAGCGTCGGCTGTCGGGGTGCCATCCCGAGGTCAAGTGAAAGTTACGACGGGTCCGAATCCCCGTCAAGTGCTATCCGAAGTTGAGCACGCCTTGCGCCATGCGCTTGGCGGCAATAGCACAATAGCGTTCCTCGATCTCGATGCCTATTGCCTTGCGGCCAAGGTCTTTCGCGGCGCGCAGCACCGGACCGCAGCCCATGTAGGGGTCGAGGATGTAGCCCTCGGCGGGGGTGTTGCGCAGCGTCAGCGCCCACGACATCAAAGCGACGGGCTTCTGCGTGGGGTGAAAGCGAGTGCCGCGTTCACTGTCCCTAAACGCTCCCGACCACATGTGGCGAAAGCACATCGGGCGGGTCAGGTAGTTCGTCCACGCGAATTCGATCTCAGCCTGCTTTAGGTCGAGTCCGTTGCGGGTGGCCTTGTCCCACGCAACCCACCCCTTGGCGTCGGGCAACCTGCTCGCGTAGTGGTTCGACCCCCAGAGCATCGTCGGCACGTTGAGATCGAGCAGCCACGCAGGGTCGAACGGCTCCGCGTCACCGGCGATGGGCTTGCTTCCTTTTCGCCTCGCGTCTCCTTTCCAGCCCCAGCCAGCGTTCTCGACGACGCTGATCCCGTACGGCACATCCGCCAGAATCAGTCCCGGCTTTGGCAGGTCAGGCACGATCTCCCGACAATCCCCGTGGATTATGCAGACAGAATCATCGCAGTAGAAGTACTCCCTCACGGGCGGCCACGCCCTATCCAATGCGTCCATGCGCCTCCATGTGGCAACGGCGACAGAGCACCATGATGTTGCCGGGTTCATTGTTTAGGGTGTTACCATCGACATGGTGGCGCTCGGACTTGGCCGCGTTGCACTTTTCACACGGGCCTATGTCAGGGTATGCGCGCAGCGCGCGCGCTCGGCCTGCCTTCACTGAGGCATCGTCACCTGCCCACGCGTGATGCTCCGCGCCCCAACGCTTTCTCTTTTCGATATGGTCCACGGACTGCTTGAAGCCGACGCGAGGACCCGGCCTCCGTTTGGGGACATCCTCCCCTCGCTTCCTGGCTCTGTACCGCGCCGCACGTTCCTTTTCGGTCATGTCTCCACCTTGGTAGTTCGTGACGAACAGTGCCGCGGCCGCGCATGGAAGTCAATGATAGATCGTAACCGCGTCGTCTTGGTAGTACGGCTCCATCACTGCGCACCTTCCCACAGCCTGAGCCCGAGCAACGCCGTGCGCAGCTGCACCTGGCCGCTGACACTGCGCGTCCCGCCCTCCCCCGTGAAGGTCCACGCCCCGGACCACATGCCCTGCGGCGTCGGCCGGGTGCGCTCGACGGTGACGGCGCCGCCGCATAGGGATAGGCGCTGGCAGTAGGGGTCGCGGCGCTCCACGGAGTGCTCGATGCCGATGGATTCGATTAGGTTGATGGTTTCGGTGAGGGTCATGCGAAAAGCCCGAGTTGAGTGGTGGGTTCGATGCACGCCGGGGAAAACCACACGGCTTCAAGGTCGGTGGTCTTGCCGCCCGAGTAGGTGAGCCGGCCCCGGCTCCATTCGACGACATCCCATCCGGGCAAGTCGTAGTCTCCAACGTGTCCGCACAGGGCAATCCGAAGGTCGGCGTGTTCTGCGCACCATGCCGCGACAGCGAGCGCCACGGGGGCCCCGTCGAGGCCGTATAGCGATTCATACTTGAGGTATGGAGGGTCGAGGAACACCGCCGTATCGGCGCCGCCGTAGTGATGGTTGAGCCCCCGGTTCCACGACCCATGAAGCACCCTGCACCGTTCCAGCCGGTTAGCGATCTTGTGTAGCCAGACCCACGCGGTTCGTCCGCCCGATGTCATCAGGTCGCCCATGCCGGCGTTTCCCGAGTGCGGGATCTTGCCGACCGCCTGCACGCCACGGCCGGCGTCGGAGGAGTGCGGGATCTGACCGACCGCCTGCACGCCCATGCCGGCGTTTCCCGAGTGCGGGATCTGACCGACCGCCTGCACGCCCATGCCGGCGTTTCCCGAGTGCGGGATCTTGCCGAACCAGTCGCACCAACCGGAGCCAATCCAGCAGCACTGCCCCCACAGCCACCAGCCGGCCACTTGCGCACAACCCGGCCAGTTCGGGTCTTGCAACTCAGCGCCGAGGCGAGCGCGCTGCTCCATCAACCAGCGGTGGCGCGCGCCGAGGTCGATGTGGGAGACGGGGTAGTCCGCCCACCGCGCCACCTCGGCGGGTTGGTGCTTCACAGCCCGCCAAAAGTTGGCCAGAAAGCCGTTCAGGTCGTTGACCACTTCCAGGCTGGCGGGCTTCGGTGCGCCGAGCAGCATAGCGGCAGACCCGCAGAACGGCTCGATGTACTGTTTCGGCTTGCCGAGGCGTTCCCACACCATGTCGATGATCGTTCGCTTGCCGCCGAACCACGGGAAGGGTGCTCTCACGGACTCACCTCCTCAATCATCCGGTCCGCCTCATCCTCCCCGACGAGGTCCGCCAGGCGCCCATACAGCCGCAGGCGGCGCGCGGGGTCGAGGGCCATCACGTAGGCCAGGGCGAGCTCGCGGGCGCGGTAGTTGTCGGTCATCCTATCTCCATCTGCTGTCCCGGCTCAGGCTTGCCCTCCGTGGGGGTGGCGCAGTCCGAGCAGGTCGGTGTAAGGCGAACCATCGCGAGCACGGCCTGTGCCTGCTCCTGGTCCGCGCAGTCGTGTGATTTGGGCCCGTCGCAGCGGTCGCAAAGCCAGATGACGCGGAGGCCATCGGTGCCGCGGTAGATGCGGGGCGCGGGTCGGGTCGGGCATGCCGGGGCCCACCAGGGGGTCATAGCAGCACCCCTTGGTCGGCGTGGTGCCAATCCGTCATCGGCTCCAGAAACGTCTCGGGCGCATCGGGGCACGGCTGCTGCTGCCACACGAACCATGCGCACGTCGCGCTGTCGCTCTTCCCATCGCCGGTGAAGCACGGACGCGGGTTGAGTACGTGGACCCACGACGGCGGCGTGTCCCGCCAGATCTCCCGTCGGTCCTTGGTCGGCTCGATCCACGTCATGCGCATGAGCATCGCGACGTTGGGCGTGATGGCCAGCGCGGCGCGGACGAACGCGGAGGACTCGGAGAACGGCGGGTTGGTGATGATGGCGCCTACCTTCGGCATCATCGGCGGCTCGGGGTCGGCGTAGGTCGCCAGCCCTTCCAGCGTGAAGTCCCAGGTGTAGTCCGCGCCAACCTCGGGGCGAATGTCGCCCGTGATAACGTCCGCGCCCCGCGCCTTGAGCGCGTCGCTGATGTTGCCCTCCCCGGCGCACGGCTCAAGGATGGTCCCGCACTGCAAGAGCCACGGGTGACGGTCGAGGAGCGCCGTCACGAGCGGATTGGGCGTGTAGTAGGCGTCGAACTCACGCCGTCCCGCACGGTCCGCAGCAGCGGCGCCTACGCCCAGCGTTGATTGGATCGCGGCATCTTTCACGCCGCCCTCCTGCGCAGATTCGCACCCCAGCACACCCCGTGCGCGATGTCGTCAATCGTCTCGGGTTGGTCGCCCGTCCACCCCTTGGAGTGATCCACGGCGTACACGTCCCCGGAGCCGTCAGCAGCCCACTCGATCTCGATGGGCCCCCGCTGGAGCTTGCGGACGCCGTCGGGCATCACCTCGCACAGGTAGACACGGGCGGTCTTCATCTCGGTGCCGTTCCACGTCCAGGCGTCGATGGTGTCGTGTTCGTTGAGCCGTGCCGCGATGCGGTCGGCGGTGTTGATTCGGTCAGCGTTCATCACACCACCCAGTTCGTGTTACGCCCGTCCACCCATCCCCGCTGTCGGGCGATGGCGGTCTTGGCCATGATGTCGAGCGCGACGGCGTGGCGGATCGACTTGACGTGCAGGATCTTGGCGATGAATCGGCGCATGAGGCTCACTTCTTCACCCTCGGTTTCGCCGCCGTCCGCGGTCGCAGGTAGCGCATGACGCCCACTCCGTAGCGGATGCGGGCTCGGTCTGTTTTGGTCATTGGGTTGCACCCGCGTCGCTGGCGTCCCGTCGCTCGGCGCGACGCAGCGCGCGCAACCGAGCCACGGCGCGCTGCGCGCCCATGGGATGCACAAGGAGGTGGTGGTAAGCGTCGAGCACAGCCCTGACCATCCGAAGGTCCGCGGCCTCGCCCTCGGCAAGGGCCACTGACAATCGCGCCGCACAGTCTGAGGTGGGCCATTGGCAGCGCAGCGCCGGCTCGGACTCGTCAAATAGCCAACGTTCGTACATTGTGCCGGTGTGGATCTTTCGGTCGCTCACTTCGCCCCCCTTGAGCACTGGCACCGCGCCTGCGACTCCAGCCACAGCGAGGTGCGGTTAATCTTGTCAGCGTGGGCAGAATTGCCCGTGACGCTGACGCCGGTGTAGTCGCGGGCACCGCGCAGCCAGTCCCACCCCGAGCGGCGCAGATGCCACCACAGGGCGTACATAGACGCGGTCAGCGTGCCCTCGACCGTCGAGCAGTCGCCGTACTTGCACCACGGTCGCAGGATCTGCATCGGGCCATAGGCGCTCGACGTGGGATTCTGGGCGTGGGTGCGCAGCTTGGACTCGTGATAGGCCACCCCGACCGCGAGCTCCACCGGAAGCCCGCTGGCCTCGGCGTAGGTCGCGACCAGGTTGCACGTGTCCTCGGAGGTCTGCGTGGGCTGGTGTGCCCATCCGGGGTGGCTGGCGTGAGCCAGCAGGGCGGCGCATATGAGGTAGGTTTTCATCACCACTCCTGCGCCCGTCGCCACATCACATAGTGAGCGACGCCAAATCCTTGCTGAAACACCGACGACGACGATACTGGTTCCCATCCTTGGCCTTCGGGCTGTTCGCCGAGCAGGAGCACTTGCACTTGCCACTTCATCTCTTCACCTCAGCGGGCACGGGCTCCGGCGCGCACGACTTGACGGCCATCCCCGCCAAGAAGATCGCGATGGCGACGAAGCACAGGAGGGCGAGTTGGTTACGGTTGGCTGGGGTCATTTCGTCCTCAGCAGTCGGATGACATCGGCGACTCCAACGCCAAGGTCAGCGTTGCCCATGAACTCCACGGCGTGCTCCACCGCGGCCAGGTCCACCGCGACGAGCGTGGTCAGCGCGGAGTTGATGCGCCGGCAGTCGGGGCCGGACACGTCGAACTCGGACAGCGTCTCGGTGAGTTGCGCGATGCGCTTGTGTGCGCGGGCGGACACCGGGTCCGGGTTGGGGTTCTTGGATCGGGTCACGTCGCCTCCCTGCCCCATGCTCCCACGGGGATCTTGATGGTGCGGGCGTACTCAAGAGCCTGCCCCCTATCCGGGGCGCCCGTTCCCTTGAGCCATCGCCACAGTGTAGTGCGGTGGATGCCGAGCCGGGCGGCGCAGTCGGCAATGGTCTTGCCCCTGTCCTTCTCAGCATCGACCCACCGCGAGAGTTTGTCCTGTCCTTCGGTTTGCATGGGACGTATGTAGCAACGCGGTTGCGGGCTTGCAACCTTTTCTTGCATTGAACACTTGCGATAACGTTGCAGGCATACTACATAGTCTGCACGGCACCGATGAACGGTGCCACTCAGGGCAAGCTGAGGACCAATGAACGAACTACACACACTGGCGGACGAAATCCGCCGTCTCTTGGCCGCGGGCGACGAGGCTGCGCTTGATGCGCTGTCGTCTGACCTGCACAGCCTGGCGGAAGGGGCGCGGCGCATTGCGCTGGGGTTGCGTCAGCAGCGCAGCGGGTATGTCAGCGTCGGGTGCGACCAAGTTGACGCGGCGTTGGGCCACTTGGAGGGGTTTGGAAATGTGTGACTGCGGATGGAACGCCCGAATAGAGGCCCGCATCTCCGGGCTGGAAGGCGAGCGAGACATTGCCCGCGCTGACGCTGGAGAAGCCGAGCGGGACAAGCGGAGCGCCGAGGACCGGGTGCGCGTGCTCATCAAGGCGAACCTCAAGATCCGCGGCGACCTGCGGGACGCGCGGACAGACCTTGAGGTCGAGCGGGCGACCGTGGCGCGGATGGAGTCGAGCATCGCGCGGTTGATGGCGGACGCGGTGGAGAAGTCGCGGCGCCTGGATGCGCTGGTCGCGAGACTGCAAGACTTCGAGGACGAAGTGAACGGGGCGGACCAATGACCATCGCGCTGATTCTGATTCTGGCGGTGTGGATCATCGCCGTGTGTATCGAAGACCGGCGGGCCAACGGGCCCGACGATGGGCCGAGGGTGTGGTGATGCGAGGTTGGTACAGGCTGAACAATGACGGCGAACCCGTGCCGGACTCCGAGCTTCGGGTACCTACGGAGGATGAGCGTGCGCGGCACGTAGTGGCCAAGGCCGAGGTCGCCGAGTGGGAGGTGTCTACTGTGTTCCTGCGCCTCGACCACGCCTACGATGGCGGGCCCCCTGTCCTGTGGGAAACCATGATCTTCGGGCCCGACATGGAAAATCCGTGCTGGCGCTACACGTCTCATGCTGACGCGGTGGCTGGACACGAGCGAGCGACGGCGTGGTTGCGCGACGCGGCCCCCGCCATCAAAGCCGCGTCGCACGCCGTAGAGGTGGCGCAGGCCAACCTCCGTGGCATCATCGAGGGGGCGCCGCAATGACCGTCGAAACCCTCCGCGCCTCCCTCCTCCGCGACAACCCGCCCACGGGCGTGATGGGCTGGACCGCCGAGGAGTACTTCGCCAGCGGCGCGCTCGGCGGGTCGGGCTTTGGGCCCGCGATGCAGTCGGGCCGGCACTGGCTCCAGGACCAACAGCGCGAGCGCAGCGAGTCCCCCGCGATGCGGTTTGGCACCGCTGGCCACTGCGCGCTGTTGGAGCCCGCCGAGTGGGGCAAGCGGTACGCGCCCGCGTTCGACGTGGGCAAGACTCCCGCCGAGGCTGTCATCTACGAGTCGGGCAAGGACGTGGGTGAACGGTTGAAGGCGCTCAAGTCTGAGGGCCACGCGGTCAAGGTCAGCGGGAGCAACGCGGAGAAGATGACCGCGCTGCAAGCCGTCGAGCCACACGCCTGCTACCTGTCAGACCTCGTGAGCGACCACGCCCGCGAGAACAGCGGCCGCATCCTTCTGAGCGCCGACGATGAAGCGCGGTGTACCAACGCGGTCCATGCCGTGCTGGAATGGCACGAGCGATGGACCGCCGCCGGCAACGTCCCCGTCCTCGGCGGGCGCACCGAGCAGCGCCTTGCGTGGGTGGACGAAGGCACCGGGCTGTATTGTCGCGCAGCCGTGGACATCGTGAGTCCGTGCCAATCGGCGTGGGGGGATCTCAAGTTCACGCACGACGCCGGACCCGCGTTCGACCGTCACGCCAAAAACTACAACTACCCCGAGCAGGGCGCGCACTACCTCGACGGCTACCGCGCGATCTCCGGGCAGGATGTCACGCCCCGATGGTTCTGGCTCGTCGTCGAGGCCGAGCCGCCCCACGGCGTGCGCCTGGTCTGGGCATCCGCCGACGTTCTGGCGCGAGCTCGGCGTCGGCGTCGTATCGCGATGGAGCGGATACTTGAAGTACTGATCGACCCCTCCGCGCCGGTGTATCCGGTCGAGGCTGACACAATGGAATTGACGGCGTGGGAGCGCCGCGAAGAGGACAACAATGAGTGAACAAACCGCTATCGCGCCCCGTCCGCAGACCGCCTTGCAGGCATCGTCTGTGCTGTCCATCTCGGAGTCGGAGCGCGGCGAACTCTACAAACTCGCGAGCGCCGCCGTGGCGTCAGGCATCTACCCCACCGTCGGCAACGCGGACGCGGCTTTCATCGTCATGCTCAAGGGCGCGGACCTCGGCCTCGCGCCGTTCGAAGCGCTGTCCAGCATCTACCTCATCAAGGGTAAGACGCACATCGGGTACACGGTCCTGGCTTCGCTCATGCGCCGTCACCCGCTGTACGACTACTCCGTAGTGGAGTTGACGCCCACGGTCTGCACGCTGGAGTTCACGCGCGGGGGTGAGTCTGCCGGGGCTTTCACGTTCACCATGGAGGACGCCAACCGCGCCGGCCTCACTGGCGGGCAGGGGAGCAACTGGACGAAGTACCCGCAGACGATGCTCTTTGCGCGCGCCATGTCGCTCGGCCAGCGCATCTACTGCCCAGACCTCACGAGTTCCACGGTCTACGTGGACACCCTCGGCGAGTCGGAAGTGCCGATGTACGACATCACACCGCCGCCGGCCGACGTGCCGCGGGCGTCGGGCGCGCAGGCGTCACTGCCCGCAGCCGCTCCCCTCTTCGGGGCTCCGCAGTTGCCCGCGGCCACCGCCGATGACTCGGCGTGGGAGGCTGACGAGTGGATCGAGTGGGCCCGCGGTGAGGGGTTGACTCCCGGCCAGGTCGAGGAGTGCGTTACCGCGACGTGCGAGGCCAACGGCGGCGAGCTAATCTATGACGACTTCGAGGCCCGCGTACAGGCGGTCTTGGCGCAGGGGGTGTTGGTGTAATGCCCGTCTACGCAGCCACCAACCCGATGTTCCCCGGATGGGTCAAGATAGGCCAGTCCGCCAACCCGGAAAAGAGGGTTCGGGACTTCAATACGTACGCGCCGGAGTCGTACAGGCTGGAACGGACTTGGCATTCGGCCTCAGAAAAGATCGCCCACATGATGCTGGACCCTGCCTCACTCATGCGCAGGAAAGAATGGTTTCGGATTGAATCCAGTCTAGCGTTCAAGATCGTGGACGCCCTAGACGCAGGCAGGGACTACGACCACATTCGGACCATGTACCCCCGGTACTCCTGCTGCCGGTGTGGCGGGGACTTCATCTGTGAACATTCGTATCAACTCGTTTGCGAAGAGTGCGACTCGGTGATCCACCCGGACGACGACGAAGTCACCGGAGACGGCGACACAGTTGGGTGGAGTCAAGTAAGGGTTCCTGCCCGCGTGCATAGCGCCGCGCGACCAGTGGCCAACGGTCGAGTGTTCTGGATGTTGGAAGCGAACGGAAGGCGGACCGAGCGCCGGTACGATGAGGCAGACCCCCTCCGCGATGGCGATTTGTGCCGAATGGAACAGACGTGGAACCTGCTCCACGAGTCATCGGAGGCTTGCTGATGACCCACCTCGGCCACATCCCCGTCTCAGACCTCCCCGCCGAGGGCTACGCCGACATCACCTGCCGCGTCGTCCTCACCTACCAGACCCGCGGACCCCTGCGCGCGACGGTCGAGGACGCCAGCGGGGAGACGGTGGTGGCGGTCGGGTGGAAGTGCCTGACAGGCGACGCGGAGTCGCTTGTCACGCACGGCGCAATCCTTCGGATGCGGATTGAGTGCAGCGTCACCCGCAAGGGCGCGACCGTCTACCGCAACCGCGACCTGTTCCGGGTGCGCGAGCTCCGCGAGGGTGAGTCGCTGGACACGGAGGCCATCGTCGGCAATGAGACCGAGATCTTTTGTCCATACGGCTGCTACTGCGACTGCTCGACGTGGACCGAGCACGCCTCGAGGTGGGGCGGATGGAAGGCGCTGACCTGGGACAAGCGCCAGGAGGGCGCTGACAAGGCCCGCGACGACTACACGCTGTGGACGATGACCGCGGCTAGCGAATCCGACCCGTCGGATGTCGCGGCGGGCGGGTAACGGGGCCTTGGCTCCACAGACTGGAGGGGTTCTGTTCGACGAGTCTGCGTCGTTCAACCAGACTCAGGCGGCGGTCTTCGGGCCGTCGCCGTATGGCAGCTGCGCCGCACACCTCTTGCCGGGTGTCGCGGCGGGGTCCACGTCCCAGACGTGCGGGGTTCAAATCCCCGAGCTGCCACTGGCGCCACCATCGGGCCCTACACAATGGCTACCGAAGCAATGCGGAGGGGCCTTCTTGTGGTGATTTTCAGACGTTGCAAGCGCGGACTTCACGCAAGGGGCGCTTCGCAGGCTCGACGGATGGCGCCGAAGTACAGGAGGAAGAGATGAAGACCGGAACAGTAGTGAAGCGACGCAGCAGCCACGCCAGAGATCGGCTCGACGTGTACGACGAGGGCCGACACCTTGGGTCCATCGTGCGCGAGGCCATGCACGGCGGGGTTCGCATCGTCGGCGGTGAACTGGATGGCGAGTGGAGGGCGTGTCCTGGCGCTGGCGTGATCAGCGTGTGCAGGATGGGGGGCGTTCGCCCGCCGCTGCGTGAGAAGGTGTCGAGGGGCGCCACCCCGGAGCCGAAGAATATCTACATGGACGGCGGGCTGCGCAATGTCGGATTCTTGCACGGCGGGCAGGCTGCGGATGACCCGGCGGGGATGTGGAGTTAGTTGGTCAGCGCGCCAATTGCGTAGCCCGACCCGCCCGCCAGCAGCACTCCCAGCGCGACGTACACCACCACCTCGACGAGCGTGTGCCGCTCGGCCACCTCCTCCCCCAGCCGCAGCACGCCCGCCGTGAGGTCTACCACCTGGGCGGATAGCGCCTCGTCCCGCGCGAGGTAGGCCGCTTGCTCATTCGACAAGGTGAGCCGCTGGCCTGCGCACGTCTCGAGGTCAGCGACGGCCAAGGTCAGGGCGTCCTCGATCTCGGTCCACCGCGCGAGCTGCGCGGGCGTCACCGCGTAGAGCGCCAAAGCTCCACACGAGATGCGGACGGGCACGCCCTCGGCGTCGGAGGAAACCACAGCGCAATCCGCCGAGGCGGTGAGCGGCGCGAGGGTGAGAACGGCGATTAGGGCGATTGCGTGATAGCGGGGGTTCATCGTGTCACCTCAGAAGAATCGACAAATAAAACGCACGCGGTGTGCATTTAGGGGTTGTAAAGCACACGCGGGGTGTATATAACTTACTCATCGGGTTGGCGATGGAGCCCCCGACGAACACCGAGACGAACCAAGATGACCACCATCCACGCAATCGACGCCGCCGCCGCCATCCAAGGTCACCTGCTCGTGTCCGGTTACCGCGCCATGGCCGCTGACAACGTTGTCACCGTTCGCGCCGCCACCAAGAGCGAGGCCCTCGCGGCTTTCGATTCGGTCAAGGCATTTGCCAAGACGCTGGGACGCAGGGTCAAGCCCTCGATCAACCGCCGCCGCTTGAGCGGTCGCCACTTCGACGGCTGGGTGATGGGACTCGCCATCGTGCGGAACTCCTCGGAGACGGATGAAATGTCCGCAGGTTCGTGGCGCACCGCCCACAAGGCGCGCAACGCGATGGCCTAACCCACTGACGAGGGCCCCGGCGGGGGCCCGAAACTCCCGCGGGGAGTCTGGGACGCAACAACAGGAGACGACATGACGACGCAGATCACAATCTGGTACGACGACAGCGCGGGCGAGCAGGGCTGGGCGTACAGCGCCAACATCAACGGCGGTGAGAACTTCGACAGCGGAGCCATCGACGAGGACGACCGTTACACGCCGTGGGCCGAATTGACCGCGGCCATCGCTGGCCACCTCGGGGCGTGGCTGGACTTGGACCCCGCCGCGATTGCGGACGTGGAGAACTGGACCGTCGCCGCCGACGGCGCGCTCATCTTCGATGGTGCGGCATGAGATGGAGCAGCAGAACCCGCGCCACCTACCGCGCGCTGGAACGCGAAACCCTGCGCCTGGGTCGCCCGCCGACGCGCGCTGAACTCGTGGCCGAGATTGCCGAGCCGTGGGCGGACACCAGCCAGGTCGGCAAGGCTCTTGGCAGGTTGGAGTCTGGCGGCTACGTCGAGGGCGGGCGACTGGCGCGGACGGATGACGGGCGGACGGTGACGTACCTCGTGGAGTTGAGCGAGCAACCCGGAGATTAAATGCACTTTTTATTCGTTTATGGGTTGCAGTCTGCATTTTCCATGCGTATAACTAGTCATCGGGTTGGCGATGGACGCTAACCAAGCCCCGGAGGGCAACATGTTCCCCACTCAAACAATCAACTACACCGCAAACCGCGGACACGGCGTGCGCATTGCCGTGACCGTCGCGGTCTTCATCCTTCCCTACCTCACCTCCTTTCAAATCACCATCAACGGCGTCGAGTACGCCGACGTTGCCACCGCCGCGGAGGTCGCCGACGCCCTCCGGTATCGGCTCACCGCCGCGGAGACGCGGAGGGTCATGCGCAAACTGCGCTGACCGCGCCCCAGCCCCCGAAAGGGGGCTTCACCCGTCCAGCGGTGGCGCGTTGATTGGCGCTAGCATTTCCCGAACCTCAGCCGGGTATGGGTCCACCATCGCGCCGCCGACAGCCACATGCAAAGGAGCGCCTCCGTCCATCAGGAGCTTGACCCATTCGCGCCGCAGTAGCGCGATCAAGTGCCCGTAGTTGCAGCGCGTGCGCGCGTACTCCAGCAAGAGTTCTTCCGTCGGGTTCTCAGGCATCACCTTCCTCGTGTCGCGGCATCATCGCCAGCGTCCGTCCAGTCCTCGACATCCCGCGGAGCCTCGTCCAGCGCATCCTCAGCCTCCACGATGACAGACCGGGTGTCAGCGTCCGCTTTGGCCACCTCGCGCGGCCTGACGGCTGGTGTGGGCTTGCGTGGGATGTATGTGACCTTGGCCGGCTTGCGGCGCCACATCCACAACAGGAACCGCTCAAGCAGGGCAGCAAGCGGGAGCAGGAATCTCTTGAGCATCACGCGCCACCCAGCAGGAGCTTGATCGACGCGGCGACGATTCCGGCGCAGGCAAGCCCGACGGCGCCGTATGTGAGTTTCTGGATCAGCGTCAGGTGGACAGCCTGCACAGCGCGGATAGGGCCGCGCGCGAGCTCGGCGTCCTCGATGGCGCGCAACCGCCCCTCCTGGTTCTCCGTGGTGGATTCCAAGTCCTCGATCCGCGTGATGAGCGGTCGCCGCTTGGCTAAAGGGTCACCGCCGAACAGCGCGTGGCTCAGCACGGTGACCTGCGCCGCGAGGTCTTTTAGGCCCGCGACGACTTCGGCAATGTCGGAGGCCGCGACAGCGTCGCGGGGCGTCTGTACGGGTTCGTCAGCCACGCCGACCTCCCTGATTAGGTCCGCCAGTTGTGCCTCGATTTGTTCCAGTGTGCAATGTGCCATGCCCATGCTTAACGCATAGGCCGTGCCAGTTTGCGGACGCCGTCAGGGCCGGGACGCCGTCATAGCCGGTGTGCGCGCGTGTGCCAGGCTTGGCACTCATGCGTCAGAACTGGCGCTGTCCTCGCTGTTCTGCACACGGTCGAGCGCCTTCTGCGCCGCTGCTTTCCCCGCCCGCTTGACGAGCCACACCACCGTCGGGGCGACCGTGCCGCCAGCCAGGCCGATGGCCCACGCCCACCCGTACGGCCAGACGGCGTAGCCCAGCGCCACGCCAATCGCCAGCGGGATCGCGCGCATGAGCAGCTGCCACCATCGGGGGTCGCCGTTCGCGCGCGCTGCGTGGATGCGCGGGATGAGGTCGAGCGCACCCTTGATAAGCGTCGTTCCTTGGCCAGCACCGAGTCCCACCGTGGCAATCGCCAGCAGCGCGATACCCCACCACGGTAAGCCCCAGTCGAGAATCATCGTGACGATGTGCGCCTGCATCTCCATGCCCTGTTCGGGCGCCGTCATGTCCATCATCTCGCAATCTCCAGTGCTCGCGCGTGAATGCCCCGCAGGTACGGGGCCGGATCCCACTTCATCTTGCTGACGTGGTGGTGTCCGACGTGACCGCGGAACGCCCGCAGCGCCGCCTTGCTCTTGAGCGCGTCGTCACCCGGAATCTCGAGCGGGATACCCAGCGCCGCCGATAGGTCCACCATGAGTTCCGCAGCTGCCAGCTCCATCTCGGGGTGAAGATCGAGCACCTTGCGGGGACCGCGCCGGGGACTCGACGGGTTGTCAATCGTGGCCAGGTCGCCGTAGTGGTCCGCCCACTTCGTCTCGGGTTGCTGGCACAGGTCCACGCCGACGGCGATGCCATTGATCCATCCGGCGTGGTGGGCAGTGCGGGCCAGGTCGAGCCACTGGAAGTTCACGCCGCGACCGACGCCGAAGTGGCTGGACAGGTTTCGGTTGGCGAGCGTCCGCCGGCAGTGCTCGGGGTTGATGCCGCCCCAGTGCCAAACGACACAGGCGATCTCGCCCTTGCGTGCCCGGTGCCCGCTCATGTGGAGGCCAAGCCCGCCGTCCTGCTCCCACGTCACCAGCCGGGTCGCGCGGGTCGCCGCCCCTTGCAGCGGAATGCGGATGCCGGCGCGGAGGAAGTGGCGCTCGGAGTCGTCCACGTAGGAGTACTCTCGCGCCGCCTCAGTCGCCGTGCCACGCCCATACTTGCCGTCCCACTCGTGGGGCGTCTCGGGGAAAAGCACCCGCTGCAACTCGATCACAGCGAGCGCAAACGCCTCGGACCCACGGAGGTCCGCAAGGTGCAATCGCAGTTCCTCGGGGATCGCGTACTTGCCCGCGTGCTTCGCGTTGAAGCGCATGGCGGCGCGGAGGCTGAAGCCTGGATTGGTCGTATCGCTCACCACTCCTCCAGTCGTTGCTCAATCAGTCGCCAGACCTCAAGACGGTACCGCTCGTCCGTGTGCGGCTGGAGATACGGGCGACGATATCAGATTTGCGCCCGTCATGGTCGATGCCCAGAGACTTCGCAATCTTGACCAGATCGGACTTACGCAGATCGTCGAGGGGTAGGCCGCACTCGATAGTCGCGCGAGTGCATCCGCGGAACGCCAGTTGTACAACGGCGGGCTCGGGGAGGTAGGCCACATCGGAGCTAGCGTCGCCGTCACACACAACGCGCATTGCGCCGGCTGGAAGCTTGCGCTTCGTTCGTGACGGCATCGGCTCCCACTCGGTGGCGGTCAGAGTGTATTTCATGTCAGTTCAATCCAGTGGAGGTCTGACAGCTCAAGCGTCGCGCCATTTTGGATCTGCATCAGCAGCTTCTCGGCCGCTCCCGTGTGCAGCTTGCTCCGCGTGCACGCGACTCGGCGGGCCATATCAGACTCTTCGGTCGTCACCGAGGTCCACGTCTGATCGCCCGAGTAGTCGTACTCGTAGAACAGCCACTCAGCGCCCGACAGGTCGATCTCGCCTGTGTCAGCGACCAGCGCCGCGCCGCTGGACGTGTACATCCGCGTGTAACCGCCGGTACCAGCGGAGAATGTCAGCCGCGTCCAGTACCCACCAGGGCCGGACGCATAGAAGATATTGTCGCCCGCGTCGGTGCTCACTTTCCACTCGACGCGCATGATCACCAAGCCCTTCGCCGTCGCCGTCGTGGGCGTAAACTCCAACTTCGCCACGTCGTTTGTTGAGGGCGCGGTCAGGATCAATGCGCCATCCGCCGCTTTTGTGGCAGTCCCGCTGTTCGTCTCGGAGATCACAAACCCGCGATTCGTCAAGTCGCTGTCCGTGTCCTCGTCGTCCGCGATTGTGAAAAATGCGTCTCCGGTCGCGTCGCTAGAGTACGCGGCGCAGCGGTCGTACATGGCCGTGGGCACGAGGATACCCGGCCCCCCTGCCGGCTTGTAGTAGTAGTAGTGGACGCCGGTGTCGGTGTCCTCGCCGAGGTCGCCGTCGGAGGCTGCGGCCATCGCCGTCAGCAGGGCGGTGTAGCCCGCCGCCGTGATGATGGTCGTGCCCGCGGCCGCTGGCGTGACGCCTGTTTGATAGATAGGCATCAGGGCTCCAGGCCTTCCGTGATGTGCACGGACACGGTGCCGCCGGTGGAGATCCCGTTGATGGCCTCGGTCGAGCACGGCTGGATCAGTTCGTAGAGTTCGCCGGCCGCGATCTTGATTCCGATGGTCGTGATCGCCGTTTGGCCGTCAATGCGGATGTAGACGGGATTGGTCGCATCCAGATTCTGGATTGAGCAGGAGACGCGCTTGGCGTTGGCGGCGCGCACGGCGGTGTTCGTTACCAACACGTCCGTCTGGTAGTGCGTGTAATCAACCGCGTGGTCGGTGTTGTAGGGGTTGGTCTTGACGGTGTTGGTGATGTCCGTGACCGCCGTGACGGTGGTGACGGTATCGACCGTGCCGTTGACGATGTGGACTGCTTGACGAGCCATGTGTCTCTCTCGCGTGGAGGAAGCCCCTTGCGGGGCGCCGGGGAAGTCCCGGCAGGGTCACAGCGTGACCAGACGGTTACAGTATGGCTATTGTGGAGGCCGGTGTAAACCCACTTCACAGTGACGTGGCGTCCTCGTAGCCGCGCACCATGTAGACCTTGCCGGTCTTGCCGGTCTTGGCCTTGTGGGACAGGACAGCGTACGCGGTGTCTGCCACGGTGGAGGATGTCACCGACACATCGGTCTGCGTCCGCGTCGTCTTCTCGGTGCTCGCGCCACTGCCCCGACTCGCGGCGCCACTGGTGAATAGCTCGACCTTCACGGTCCCCTGCTCATGGTCGAAGGTCACGGTCAACGTGTCGCGGTCAGCCGCCATCTTGATCGGCATCCGCGCAAACTCCACGTATGACGGGGAGGTCTCCGTGTCGATTGCAGCCCCCGGTGACTCTTCGCCGTACAGCGCAAGCTCAAACACCGCGTTGCGGGCACTCTTGGTGTAGCCGTGCGTCGAATTGTCGATCAGCGCCGTCGTCTCGTCGAAGGCGTCGGGAGTGTCGGACGCACCGCCGCCGATAGTCTTGGCTACTGCCAGGTGAGTCGCGCCCACAGCGTCGCCGAAGTCCACCCACGCGGTCGGATTCACAAAGTCAGTCATGGCACGTACTCGCTCGTGATGACGGTGAACGCTGGCAACCACAGCCAGTCGAGCGACTGAGACGGCGTGATAGAATTTCCGTCCACGTCAACCACGTAGTCGGTGCCGTCGCGGGTCTCCGTCGTTGTCGGCCTGGCTTGGATCTGGAGCAGCCGGTTGCTCGCTGTCGTCTGCGTGTCGTTGATGTCCAGGCGGACCAGGTGGAGGCCGCCCCAGCCCCGTCGTCGCGCCAAGGTCTGGACGGGGAAAGATCCGCGCATGGAGTGGGACGCAAGTTCGGCCACCTCGTGGAGCTCTTGCAGCTTGAGCGCCCGCAAGAATCCATCCTCGGCACCGTAGATCGGATGCGCATTGATGGACCTGATCCGCGTCGTCGCCGTCGAGCCCGTCACCGTGTTTGCAGACCAGCCGCCCGAGTAGCTGTTGAGCGTCACGCGGAAGTCGATGTCGAACGCGCGCTGTGCGTCGGTGTGGTGGGTGTGAGTCAGCACAACCGCGGCTAGCACCGTCAGCCTGCTTCGCTCCGTCTCCGACCCTGCGGTGTCCTCGCCCTTGTCGTCGTCGTAGTTGCCGACCAGTGCCGAGCCCAACGTTTGCCACGAGTCAGACGGGGCGTTGATCGGCTCGGCAGCTCCGAACGCCTGGACGGTGGTGCCGTTGTCCTGCAATTCGTTGTCGTACGCACCGCCAATGTGGTGGATGCGCGTGCGAGTCTTGAATTGCTGACGCATCCGTCGATACATCTCATTGAGGACGCTGACGGATGTAGGGTAGCCCGTGTGCAGCAGGTCCTCGAGCGCAAGCCGGGACTCGGTGCCCGTCTCGTAGACCCCCGCGCCGTACAGCGTACACCGGCCGATCTCCGTCAGGGTGACGGTGTATGCCTCGGTCTGGTAGCCGGGATCGTGCTGGTCAAACGGGGGCCAGACGTACGCCACGTCATTGGCGGTGTCGAGCCGGATCACGTTCTTGGTGTCCGGCGGATTCATCGTCTCGGAGTTCGTCGCGCTGGCGAATTCCGTGGTCCAGTCCAGCACGTACCGCTTGGCAGCATCCAGCGTGAAAGCCGCCGATGTGAGCTGGTACTTGTGCAGTTGCACGACTTGATCTGTGTCGGCTGACACATTGTCCGTCTGCGCCGTCGATGTGTCCTTGTGCGAGCGGTAGAGCAGCACGACAGGCACCACGCGCCCGCCGTAGCCGGTAACGTCGAGCGTGAAGCTGATGATCGTCGCGGACCCCGGCGACTCGGTGGTAGTCAGGTCCGGAGTAACCACGCCGACGGCGTTGAGAATCGAAGCGCCAAAGTCCATCTCGACCTGGTCCACGTCCACGATGGCCTCGACAGTGATTTCATTGCAGCCAAGGCTCACGGGCCAGAAGCCCAGGAAAATCCCGCACGTCCAGTATGACGCCAGCAGCGGCCTGTCATCCACTCCCCATGTCATGGACCCTCGCCGCATCCGGGACTCGTACGCCGCCTCGACATTGCGCGCGATGCCACGGAGCAGGAAGGCGTCGTACGGCTCCTCACCATTGGCCGCGTCGCGGTCGATCTTCTTGAAATCGGTCACGACGTGTACTCCTTGCGATTGTCGCTGGACCCACCAAGCTGATTGCTTGCATCTGCGATGTACGCCCAGTCGTCGCGTTGGGCGCCGCTGGCCGCGGTCGAGTAATCCTCGAATCGCAGCACATCGCCCGCGACGATGGTCCCTGCGCCAGGCGACGCAGTCAGCACCACCTTGTGAGATGCGACCACCAGTGAATCCACCTTGAGTCCCGTCTGCTTCGGCGTTCCGTACTGATCTGCGACCATCACAAAGTAGCCTGATGCGAATCCATCCACGTCGTCGTCAACGGGGTCGTTCGCGTTGTTGCTGGTAAATTCATTTGGCTCAAGCACTATGGTGGCGTTGCCATGATCGTACGACTGGACAATGCCCGACGGCGCGATTCTGCCCTGGCCCGCGTAGATCAAGCCCACGTCTCGCAGGATGTACGTAAGCGTCTGGTCCGACTCTGAGACGCGCTCAGTTCGGCCCGTCACAAGGTGGACGCGCGCCGTCACGCCGCGTGTGCCGTCGCCAGCGAACGAGCGGGAGTGTGTCACCGCCACCGTGTCGCCCAGCCATTGGTCGATCAATCTCGACGTGCGACCCTCAAGCGCAGGGATCGCCGCGTGGAATCGCTGGAGGATGAGCGACACTTGAGCCAGCGCCACGTCCTGGTCGCTGTACGCGCTGCCGTCGATGCTGATGGCTGTCGTGTCGCCGCCTCGGGGCAGCCGCCGATAGTTGACCACATCCTTCGCGGAGATCGTCGAGCGGTTGCCACCCGGCCAGCCGCCGAACTCCAGCGTGATCCGCTCGATGGCCTCCTCCAATCGTCGGTCTTGCGGGATCGCCTCGTCGAGAAAGTCGGCCTCGATGATCGCGTTGGCGCCGCCAAACGGGGCCACGTCTGCGAAGCTGATAACACCGATCTTGCCCTCGACGGTGGGCCCGAGAACAGCCGCCCGCGGACGCAGGATCTTGTCGATCACGTCCAGCAACTCCTCGGGGCCCTCAACCCCGATGTGCAGATTGTCCACAGGGTGGAGGTCGCCGCCCTGTCGGCCCCATGTCAGGATGCCGTCGATGTCTACCAGCGGCTTGCGAACAGCGCCGGCCAGGTTCTCGATCGCTAGGTCATACGTTGCGTCGTTGTCGCCGCCTACGGTGGTCAGGAGCAACTGCAAGATGAGTACCGACGGTGTCTGCGACAGTGGCAACGTATTGGTTGACGGCGTGGCGTTGTTGGCCGGCGCGTCACTGTGCGTGCTGTGAATCTCGCGGACAAAGATCGCCTGCGTGGCATCGTCAACGCCGAGGTCGGGCGAGCCACACGCTGGCGCGGCAGTCTCCAACTTGACCACGTCCTCGCCAATCAACCACTCGTCGTCATCGGTGTACGACGCCTTGAAGGCGTAGCCGCTCGGCTGCTCGACGATGAACAGGGCTTGGCGGTTGGCGTCGGTCGTGCCATAGCCCGAATCCAGCGCGGTCACGTCGCCGGTCGTGGACTCCCACTGGTCGAGTTGGAACCCTGCGATGGCGCCGCGCCATGCCCGATCCATGAGCTTGCGGCCACGCAGCGAGGTCAGCAAGTCGTCACAGTCAATGACGATTCGCTGTCCGTCGGGCGATGTCACCGACCGAACCACGCCCGTCCACCTCACGGACTCGTCGCCGTAGCCCGTAGCGTCCAGTGGCGTGCGGATCAACTGGACCAGACGCCCCGGCAGCGTGTACGCCGATGGCGTCGTGAACATCTCCACGTCGTCGTCGGAACTGACCCCGTGCGCTACGTCGTCCGTCTCCAGTTGCCCGCGCTGGATCGTGTAGTTGCCGCCGCCCTCGGATGCCAGATAGATGCACTCGCGCTCGAGGTGCAGCGCCAGCGGAGCCAGCCCGACATCGCCAAGGGTCGCAGTCGTGGCGCCCTGTGCCAGCGCAGCGGCAAGCCGCGTCGTCACCGACTCCTTGGCGGTCCAGAAGGATTCCCAGACGGTGTTGGCCGCGTCGTCGTGGCCGACCAACTCAAAGCTCATCGAGTTGCCGCCGACACGGTCCGACACGAAGTCAACCTCAATCCCCACCTCTCGGGGGTAGCCAATCATCGTGTCCGCCACGTAGAGTGAATCCGGGTCGGACGTAGACGGCGCATCGAAGAAATTGCGATTCCACGCGAACCTGTACAGCTTGTTGCTGGCGGTGGACGCGGTCGGGTCGCCGTAGCCCTCCACCCGGATTGAGTACATGAACCGGGACGATGTGATCGACGGGGCCATGGTCAACTCGCGTGCATCAGTTCAAAGTCGAGGTCGTACTTGAGCGGGGCGGGCTGCGCCTCGCGGGCGATAGAGTCCGCGCCTTGCAGCATCGGATTGAGCGGGAGCACTTCCGTGTAGGTGCCCGCCGTATCCATGTCTCGGTGCCAGCGCGCGGTCTTGAGCGCGGTGGTCTTCTTGCCGCGCCACACGTCGATGAAGTCGTCCAGGGTGACGTTTGGATCCGCGCTGGTCTGCCCTGTCTCCAGGTGCCCAGCCTCAGCCGCCGCCCACTCAAAGACCGATGCAGCGTTGACGGTCAGGATGGACACAGCGCGCCGGGTGGTCGTGCCGCCTGCGTCCTGCGTCCCCTTGCCCGACGAGCTCAACGTCTCGATCACCGGCGTGAACTTCTTGGGCACGTCGCGCGCGAGCATGCAACCGGGGTACGCCTGGTGTGGAATCCACTGCTGGCCTGCGACATAGTCTGACGCCCACTCGTGCGTGTCGCCGGGGCTGGGCCCGTTCGTGGGCCCCTCGGTGTCGTTGATGAACCCGAAGTCCAGTCCGCCGATGATCGCAGGCTCGCGCCAGACGATGGAGGTGATATCGTCGCTTGCCGTGCCCACCGTGTAGGTGATGGTGACCATGCCCTTCATGTTGCCGCTGGACTGCTCGGCCACGGTGAACTCTCCGGGCGTGGCAAAGCCGCTGATAGCGTTGTTGGCGGCGTCCACCCAATCCTTGAGCAGGTTGTCCGCCCGCGTGTAGTCGCGGTTGGTGAACAGGTCGGACCCTGTGGTCAGGTCGAAGTTGACCGTCTGCGCGCCGTCGCTGGAGTCCGCGAAGTTGATCTGACAGTGCGTCGTCGCAGCCGCCGCGAGATTGTACGGCAGGCACAGCATCGGTGTCGTGAAGTCGGCCATGTCAGAATCCCGGCTGGAGGTGACGGAAACGGCGCCGGCGGAATGCGTCGTCCAGCACGGGCACCATGACCCGCTCCACAGACTCGCCAGCAATGTTGATGTCGAGCGCGATCATCTGTCCCTCACCGTCGTCTCGGCTGACGAGATCGCGGGCGAGCGATGACGCGATGCTGCTGGTCTGGAGCCCACCGCCACCACGCGCCGTGCCGCCGCCCCCGGTGGACGTGTTGGGCCCGATGGCCTGCATGGCGCCACCAGCCGCAATCAGCCCGACGCCAAACGCGACCGCGCCCGCAGACGCCTGGAACCCGGGGATGAGCGCAAAGCCCGACCCCGCGCCCACCAGCAGCGTCCCGAGTTGCACAGCGATGGCGCCGAGGTTGTTGAGCGCCGATGCCGCGAACTCCCCAAACGACGACTTGCCCACAGCCAGCGCACCAAACGCCTGCGTCATGTTGATCCCGAGGTCGAGGAACGCGCCGCCGAGGTTGTCTTTGACGACATCGCCGAGGGTGAGCACTTCGGGGATCGCGTCGGAGACTGCGGTGTTGAGTCGAGCCATTGCTGACAGCGAGTCCGCCGACATGCTGATTGCGGCGTCGCGGGTGGAGTCGAACGCCGCGTCAAGACTCGACGCGATGGCGCCTATGCCTGCGGACCCATCAAGACTTGCGAGCCGGCTGCGCTCGCGTGCGTCGCTGCGTGCCTTCTGCGAGTTCAGCGCGGCCAGGCTCCCAACCCGTGCGTCGCGCTCGCGGGCCCGTGCTGCCGCTCGCCCGCCTCCGCCTCGGCCACCTCGGCCTTTCGGCTTGCTCGCGAACCCGTCAAGCTCGCGCTGCGCAGCCGCTTCCATCCTGTCGGACTCACGCTGGCGACGCGCCTGAAATGCGATGTACTCGGGAGACCCCGGCTTCATCCCCTTAGACTCCGTCGTCGTCGTCGTGACTGACCCGCCGCCGCCTGTAAGGATTGTCTCGGAGTTCGATGGTGCCCTGTTTATCCCGGTGAGGATTCGCACGGCGTTCATGAACTCGCCAGCGTCCATCAGTCGGTTGATTTCTCGGACCTCGTCGGCCACGCCGTGCAGACCGGTTGACATGTCGTCAAAGAACCCGCCGAGGCCAGCACGCTGAAAGATGAGTCCACCGACCTCCTCTTGCAGGGTGGTGAACGCCGCAGTCAGTCCGTCAGTTGATTCCTTGGCCTCGACGTTCTTCGCGATGAACGCGCCCACACTTTTGACCCCGAACGCCACAAGTGCCGCGCCAGCAGCTGCCGCCGCGATGCCCATCCGCGCGAACGATAGGCCGAACTCCGAGAACTGCTGATCGGCCACGGCCACGTCAACCTTGAACCTGCCGAGCGCCTTCCCGAACTTGCCAACGCCCGTTTCGGTGCGGCTGGTCATGATTCGAAAGTGCTTCATCGACAACCGCGCCCGCTCGATTGGGTCGGCGATGTTGTCCTCGATGGCGTCGGCGATTGCCTTGCCTTTCTTTCCGAAGATGCGCAGCCGGTCGCCCGTGGCGTCTACCGCCGAGCGCAGCTTGTCGAAGCCGTCGGTGCTCTTTTCAAGTTCCTTGCCGACCTTCTCCAGTCTGGATGACACCTCGCCGAGTTGCTGGTTCTGGTTCTCGGCCTCGACTTCAAACCGCGTGACGATTGTGCTCGTAAATTCAGCCATCTACTTCGGGCTCCTGCGTCGTCGGCTGCGCCGTTTCTTCCGTCGCTGGCCAATCTTGCCGAGCGTTAGATCCCCGGTAAGCCCGCCCCCACCTTCGCCCGCCAGTCTCAGGATCGTTGCCTCATACTCAGCGTGCGCAGCCTCGACGACCCGCCGAGTGACGGGGCGGGGAACCTGCTTCTGGTTACGCCGGAAGATGAGGGCGCGCAGGGTGTTCGTCGTCTTCGGCGCCTTGTGTGGTTTGTCCCGACGGCCACCCCTGCGGCTTTCGTTCTTTAGCGTGCCGTCGGGCCGCTTGTCCCGGCTGGGATTGGTCGGGCCCCACTTGCCAGACACGCCAACGTCGAGCGCCCAGCCCTTGCGAGTGATGACGACTTCGGCGTTATGCGCGCGGTCGTTCTTGTTGGTCAGCGCCATACGCAGCGAGCCGGTGAGCACTGGCACCTTAGAAATGCGGCGCTTCATCTCGTCCACGATGGCGTCATGCACGGCGTCAGCAAGGCCCTCTTGCGCGGCCTGCAATGCTGCGTCGTACATCGCCAGCGTCTCCTCGACTCCCTCAACGGCCACGTTGCACCCTCGCCTCATTCTCGCGGCGTCTGCGGTCCTCGGCAGCAAGCCGCGCCCGCTCTCCGCGAATGATCCTCAACGCTGCCAGGGTCTTTGCGGGCTGGTCCATGATGCCGCCGGCGACGATGGGCCCGATGGTGCCATCCTCGCGGATGACATCGGAAGCCAGCATCATCATTCGCAGCGTCCACAGACCCACCGCACCCTCCAGCCTGTCGGCGCACTTGCGGTGGATCAGCCCGCAGGCGCGACGGATTCCCCCACTTGCTCCTCCGACGGCGAGCAAAGCACCTCGATGTGGTTGGTCAGGCCAGCCAGGTCGGGGATACCCAGCGTGCGCAGCGCGGCGATCCGCTCGTCAAGCCCGTCCGGCACCACGAAATCCCGCGTGGACGGATGCAGGCAAAAGCCGAAGTCGCCGCCGATGCTGTCCAGGCACCGTGCGAGCAGCGCAATGCCGATGCCGATCCCGTCGTCTGCGTCGGCGTGCTCATACGCCGCGTCGCGGTCGCCCCACGTTGGGGCTCGCATGTAGACGCGCGGGTGGTTGGAGTCCTCGGCGGCAAAGTCGGACGGGATCAAATCCGCGTCCACGTCGAGGTAGTAGCGGGGTCGCCGCTGGATGTACTGTCGCTTGCTCATGGCCTCTCGCCCGTGTTGCGTGACGCTTACGCGGACTGAAACTGGATTGCCACAATCCCGCTTTGCGTCGTGATGCTCGTATCAACGCCGAGGCCCTGGTTGGTCCCGGCCTCAAAAGCCTGAAGCGGAGCGGCGCCAACCGCGGGGCTGCCGTCAGCCGCCTCGGGGTACCGGCCATGGACCGTAATGCCCCACGTCTTGAGCCCGTTGTCGGCCACGTCCTCGGAGATAGCCCCGACGATCTGGCCGTAGCCGAGCACTTGCATGGTGTCCGGTGACGCTGCCGTCCCCGGCTTCGTGAACGTGAAGTTGAGTTCCATTCCCTGCTGGGTGTCGCGCAGGGTGTACGGATCCCAATCGTCGAGATCCACCTGCTCCACAACCAGGTTCCACACGACCTGACCCGGCACCGCGCGGATGCGACCGATGCCGTAGTTGCCGCTGACAGCCGGGTCCGCCGCGATCTGGAACCCGAGGTCCAGCGACAGGTCGCGGATCTTGACCGTGTTGGTCGGCGTGCCCAGCGTGCCGCCGCCGTACAGGCTGTCGTCGCTCAGGTCGATCAACTTGGCGGTGGATGCGCGCGAGATCATCGCCCGGTCGCTCGGGTAGGTCAGGGACGGCGCTGCTGCGCCATTGCTCGCGTTGCTGGCGTTGCTGGAGTACAGCCCCTCGCCGTTGACGCTGATCCGCATCGGCAAGCCCGGCGTGAACTGGAACGTCAGGTTGTGACGACAACCCGGCAGCACGCGGAGGTTGGTGTCAGCGTTGGCCGCATCCACCATGCCCACGTTCATCCACACCGAGTTGTGGTTGAACGGCTCCAGGAAGTAGGTGTGCGTCTTGTCCGTCGCGTTGCTGACGCGGTTGAACAGCACTTGCAGGATCGGGTCAACGTTGGGCGCGTCGGCGTCGTTGGCGCTGGAGATCGTCGCCATGCGGATGTCGGCGTCGAAGCTGTACGGCATCCGAATCACGCCGGGGTCGCTCATCCAGCCAAACGGGTGGCCCGTCGAGATCCCCGTGCGCGGGTTGTCGTCCTGGTCGAGGCCGATGCTCAGATTCTCCACGTAGAGCAGATCGGTGGTGGCAACCGTGGGGTCGGTGTCGTAGGTCGATTCCTTCTTTGCGTACAGGAACCCGCGGTTGGGCATCAGTTCGTTGGCCATGGTGTGCCTCCTATGCCGTCAGCGCGGCGTTGTCTGTCGTGCAAAGCACGTTGAATCTCAACTCGATCTCGTACACGTCGGCTCGGTTCCGCGCGTGTGGCCGCGATGCCTGCCCACGGTACAGCACGTTCTCCACGCCCGTGGCTGTGATGAGGTGCCGCTGGATGACGGTGTGTGCAGCGCGGGCGAGCAGGTGAGCTCGCAGCCACCCCGCATCCTCGGTGGTGTGCGCAGCGGTCCCCGCGTCGGTTCGGTACGTCTGCGAGCGCAGCCCGCACACGACGATGATGGGGTAGGTTGTGCGACTCGTGCCGACAGCAAGCCCCAGGGACTCGGCGGGCGATCCACGGAGTGCCACGGCGACCCATTGCTGGTTCTGCGGGGGTCGACGCCCGTCGGTGATCACGATGTCCGACACTTCCACGGACGGGGCAGCGTGGCCCGACACCGTGGACTCAGCGTTGATCGTCGCGACTTCAGACACGCCCGCGGTCGTCTTCATGTGCGTGCGGAGCAAGTCACGGGCCTCGACCAGGACGTGATATGCGGATTGGGCGGTATCGACCACGGCGACCTCTCGTCAGCGTGGGACGCGCACCCGGCAGATTGTGGCCTACCAGGTGAAGCGTCCCTCCTTTTTGGCCCCGCGCTTGCCGTCGAACTTCCGGCGTTTGCCGGCTTCAACGTCGGTCAGGTCGAGGTCGTAAGCGTTGGTCGATGTGATGCCAATGGGCCCGACAGTCTCGGCGCTTGCAGCGGTGTAGCCGATGGCTTGCCGCATGTTGTCGCGCAGCCGCTCGAGTTCATCATACGCCTCTTGCAGGTAGTCCTGTCGGGCGTCCCATGAACCGGGGTGATGCGTAGCGTCGAGGATGTCGGGCTTGGCGAAAAGGATGACGAGACGCTGAGACGCGCGGTACCAGTCCGCGGATGTGTCAGACGCCACGTCGGCAGGGTCGAGGCCAAGGCCCCGGAGCATCGCGTTGATCCGCGACGCTGCACCCTCGATGATCTCCGTCAGACGCGTGGAAGTGACGGGGCTGCTGGAGCCCACTGCCACCTGCGGTAGGTAGCTTTGTACGTGGGTTTGGTCCACGCCCCACACTTCCACTGCCATCAGGTCACCTCACTAGGGAGCGGTGGTGAACACGCCCATGTTTCCGCCGCTGGTCACGCCGCGGAAGATCGCGCCGAAGTTGGCGTCGGTGTCGGACTGGTAGCGCGGCGCGATGATGTGGTAGCTGGAGCGAATCTGCCAGTAGGTAGACTCGTACTTCTCCTCTCGCCACGTCACCACGGTCGGCATACGGCCCCACGCGATGGCCAGGCCACCGTCGGCGCCGGTGATGGCACCGCCCGCAGACACGTCGAAGTTGGGCCGGGTGTGGTCGTCCAGGGTGAACGACAGCAGCGGGCCAACCGTCGAATCGGTCGCGAGGTAGTTGGGCGCACTCGTCTGGCCCGGAGCCACAGTGTCAGCGACGCCCTCGTAGATGCGGACCTCGTCGATCTTGTGGATGTCCATGAACCGCTCGACGATCGCCTGACGCGTCATCTTGCCGGACAGACCAGCGGTGCGGGACGTGAGCAGGCCCACGCCGGTGTAGTCCGGGTGCTCGCTGAGAATGTCGAGCACCAGCGGGTGAACGTGGCACACGAGCCGCAGCCCGAGCGACTGACGCCACCGCAGGCCCTGGAGCGCGCTGTTGATGTCGCGGACCGGCTGCTGGTTGGCGTAGTCCGAGGGATCGTCGAGGCCCTTGGTGCCCGTGCCGGTGAAGGACACGACCGCGCCGTAGTTCGTGGCGTTGTAGAGCGCGCCCACGAGTCCGCCGTCGATCGCCTGCGAGGCTTGCGCCATGAGCAGGGGCACACCGTCGCCGCCCATCGCGAGATCTTCGAACAACTGGTCGCCGTTCACGCCGGCCAGTTCGTCGTCGGTCTTGCTCAGGATGAGGCCGGCGTAGCCAACGGGCGTCGCCGTGACGGTGCCTTTCTTGACGGTGCCGATCTGCCCGAGGGCTTCACCGGGCTCGTAGGCGTGCCACAGGCCCGTCTTGTCGAGCGCGTTGTCGATCTTCGGCAACTGCCAGGTGGTGTTGCGCCGGTTGGTGCGCCGGTCGTGCGTGAGCACTTGCGGCGCTTTGGGGTACTGGTAGACGCCCATATCCTGAACCCAGGATCGAGCGACCATCGTCAGCGTCTCATCGACCGTTGCGGCCTGGAGATAGCTTTCAGCCATTGTTCAGGCCCTCCTTACGGGTGGCTCATCGCGGGGATGAGCGTGATGTTGAAGATCTTGCCGTCGCCGTCGTACGCGGCCTGTCCGACGTTCTTGAGACGGATGGTGACGACACCGGCGGCGCTGACCCATGCCTCGGAGACAGCCGAACCGTTGAGCAACGTGGTCGCGCTCGGGTTCGCCTGGACACCGTCGCCCACAACCGCGTTGGTCACGGCTACGGTCAGGTCGGAGAAGTTGGTGGTGGGGCCCGAGCCAACGCTGGCAACGGTTCCGAAGTCCAGGGTGCCCGACGTGGTCAGGTACGGCTTCCGGTCCAGCGCGGAGGCCGAACCGAACAGGAACACGCGGATCTCGTCACCGTTGGCCGCGTCGCGACCGTTGGTGCCAGCGCCCGGCTTCGGCAGGTACTGCCCGATCGGAACCTCGCCGGAACCCGGAGCCCACTTGTCCATGCGGCTGTCGGAGCCGATGGTCAGGAAGTCACCCGGCTCCAGCGCCTCGCCGGCGAGGGCCTTGCCGTGGCCGAACGTGAGAACGTCAGCGGCCTCGTCGTCGGCGGGGGCGTTCTGGAGGATTCCCGCGAAGGTCAGGACAACCGCGGAGGTCGCGGCCTTGACGTTCTCGGTGTCGGCACCGTCGCGGTAGACCGCGAGGTACTGGCTGGACGAAAGGTCAGCGCCAGCGTTGAATTGCTCGATGACACAGATGCTCACTGCGCACCTCCTGCCGCGATGCGCACGGCCTCAGCGTGGGTTTTGCCGTCAGCCATGGCGCGCTTGAAAAGCTCCCCGCGCGACATGTTGCCGGTGTTGGTGCCCGCCGTGCCGACGGGAACGATGGGCTGCGCGCCGCGCTTCTCCACGTCCTTGCGGACGCCCTTGAGAACCGTGACAGATGCCCGCTCCCAGAAGTCGCCCACGAAAGCCTCGCGGAGTTCCGCGGTGACCTCGATGAACGATCCGTCCGGCAGCGTTTGCGCGAGCTTCGCGCGGTCGCGGTCCATGCGGGCCTGCGCCTCGCGCTTCTCCAGGTCGTCGATCCGGGCCAGCAGCCCCAGCACTTCCGCGCTGCGCTCGCCGTCCTCGTCGCCGTCCGTCTCGTCGCCGTCCGTCTCAGACTCCGACGCCATCGACGCGATCTGCTCCTCAAGGCCGGCAATCCGCGCCTCGAGGGCTTCGCGCCCGTCGTCCTGCGTCGTGGCCTCAGCCACTCCGCTCTCTTCCGTTGCCATGCGAACCTCCTCGATTCTGGCACTTTCACCAGCGGGAATCGCGACCACGGACACTTCCGGCAGATCGCAATCCGTGAAGATCACCACCCCGTCGTCCGCTCGCTCCCGCCATTCGTTTGGAATGAATCCGACACTGAGCCCATCGGCTACGTCGGCTTTGATTGCGGCCAGCGCGTCGTCGCCTGCCCGAGTCGGAGCAATGTCCGCCTCCAAGTGCAGGCCGCGGTCGTCCTCGGTCAGGGTCGGCTTGCCAATCGGCATGGACCGATCGTGCGACCACAGCAGGACGGTGCGCTTGCTCGCGATGTAGGAAGAGAAGCAGCCGCGCTCAAACGCGGTGTCGTAGGTGTCAACCTCGCCCCAGACGACGGCGTAGCCGCTGATGCAGCGACCCGACGTGCCAGACTCGCGCACGCTCAGGTCGTGCAGCGTCCTCGTTTGGAGTTTGCCCTTGGCCGGTCTGTCGCTCATTCGTCACCGCAGTAGATGCCCGTCTACGGTTCAGAGATAGCGATTCAAAACTAGATCGTCAAGGTATTGACGTGAACGGGCGGATGCTATCGCCAGGAATAGCCCACTTCAGGGGCCATGCTGTGAGCGCGCGTCCACAGTTCTCCCATCCATTGCGAGGACGTGGGATCGTCACGCCACCGGCCCCGGCCGTCGAAGATCGGCTGGCTGATCTGCCACGTGCGGCGCTGGGCGTGTGCGGCTTGCTCGTCGGCGGGCTCCGCGGCGGGCGGGGTCATGCCCTGCCACACCTGCCGGTTCTCGTGGTGGTGCAGCATCGCCGGGGAAAACGGCACACCCAGCCACGCGCACAGCGCGGTCAGGCTGGCGGTCGGATCTTCAACCAGGTCCTCGTAGCGCAGCTGGCGCACGCGAGGGTGACGCCGCCAGCGGACAACGTCGCGGTTGGCGCGGGTCCAGCGCGTGATAGCCTCGTCCGTGGTCATTCCGCGAGCTCGCAGCGATGACACCACGTCACGGGGATCGCGCGTCATGGCGATGACCTGCGCGCCGGCCACCGTGTCCAGGATGCGCTCGATGCGGCGGACGTGGCTCGGGGTCTTCTCCACCCAGCGGGAAGCGCCACGGGCCTTGGCCTGCCGGTTGAAGGTCGCCACCTTGCGCTCGATGTCAGACACGCGCGGCGTGTGAAACGTCCCCGTCTCCGTGCGCACCAGGTGGATGTCAGGGTGAGCGTCGAGCAGCACGGCCAGCAGCGTCGTTCCGCTGTGACCGCAACCGACGATCAGGATGGGCGGACGCATAGGTGGGTGTCCCCGGTGTCGGTGAACTGGCGGTGGGGCCAATCCTTGACCAGTGGCGCGACGAACGGCCACAGCGTCCCTCGCAGGTCGTTGAAGATGAGCGCGCCGCCCTTGGCCAACGTGCCCCGCTCGATTGCAGCACGGGCACACTCCACAGCGGCGACGCCATCGACGGCGACCAGGTTGTAGGGCCCGTTATCCGTGACCGCTTGCGGGGCGATGTAGTCCTCGTTCTCGCCGTCGGGCACCATGCACAGCGTGAGATTGCCGGGGTGCCCCATGCGCTCGTAGCGACTCCAGCCCCATGCCAGCCACAGCGGCGAGTGCTCCACGCTGGTGACGGCCCGCGCTCGCTGCGTCAGCCACAGCGTCGAGTCGCCGGAACCGTACTCCAGCACGTTGCAGGTCGAATCCAGGTGGGTGTCGAGCCAGTCAACAGCGTCGTCAGCCCATCGCGGCCGCGCGACGATGCGCTGCGGGGGCGGACTGTTGTGCAGCCGCATGACAGCCGCGATTTGGCCGGGGCTGGTCGATGCATTCTCGCGCAGCGGGCCCTGCCCGATGATGGTCCACGGCGCCTTCTGCGCAGTCTGCCCCGCGTCAGGAAACGCACGCGGCCACATGTTCGCGGAGTGCTCGAGGCACAGCGTACCGACGCCAACGCCCCGGCAATCGTAGGGCACGTAACCGGCCTCCGTCAGCCGCATAGAGACGGCGCCGTCGAGACCCTGTTGCAGGTGACAGGGGAACCCGCCGGCCATCTCCATCGCCTCGGCGGTGATCGAGAAAGCGCACCCGGAATGCCGAGCCTCGCCGTGCCATGCGGCGACCTTGAGCGTGGACACCTCGCAGAACCGGACCACCGACGACACGCACCACTCGGCGCCAGCCTCCAGCGCCTTGACGGTGTCGGCGAAGCGGTACGGCGGGGGCAGGTCGTCGTCCCCGGTGAGCATGAGCAGTTCCCCGTCGGCCATCTGGCGCGCAGATTCCCACCGCTGGCCCGGCCACCACTTCTTGGTCGGAGCGTAGGTCACGCCCAGATCGTCGCACACCTCGCGCCCCGGATCGTCCGGGTGCCCCGAGACAACCGCGGCGACCTCCCATCCCTCGACGGGGTCTTGCGCCAGCGCCAGGCGTAGCACCTCGCGCAGCAATTCGGGGCGGTAGTGGGTGGCGAGAATCCAGGTTGCGCGCTTCACTCGGCGGGCTCCATTGGCTCGGGTTGCTCGTCTTCGGCGTCCATCGGCGCAGCGTAGCGCACCGGTGCCACGTACAGGTAGCCCTCGGCGACAGCCGACGGGAACGCCACCTCGACAGCGCGGCGCAGCAGCCACCGAGTCTTGCGGGCCACCCGCTCAAGCGGGAGCGTGTAGGCGTCCAGCGCCTCTTGCCCCGCCGCCTCGCGCGCAGCGAACGACCCGTGCTTGAGCAGCCCCAGCAGCTTGTGGGACTGATTCAGCGCGTATCCAATCAACCGCTCGTAGATCGCCGCCTGCGCCGTGAAGTCGGGCACCGCGTCTTGCGGGCTCAGGAGCTCCACCTTGTAGGCGTCGTTGATGACGAACGGAATGTGCTCGGCAATGTAGTTTTTGAAGTGGTCGCGCAGTTCAAGCGCCACCGTCGGGTCGCCGCCGCGGGTCGGGTCCATCGGCGTTCCGACCCACGTCCCCAGCGCGTTGACCTCGCAGGCCAGGGCTTGCAGCCGGTAGATATCGATCAGGGCCTTGATCGCCTCGACCGCTGGCCGCAGCGACGAATAGCCCTCCAGGTCGGAGGGCCCAGCCTCGTGCAGGGTGAAGTGGCAGACGTGTTCCCACGGGATCGCGACGCCGCCGCTGTATTGGTACGGCAACCGCTGGATCACGGCGCGGGGCCGCTCATTCTGGAGCACCCACCCGGACACCGTCCAAGGCGCGCGAAACTCGGGCAGGTTGAGCAGCGGAACCGTGGCCATGCCGAGGTCGCCCATCGGCATCGTGTGCAGGTCGGCGGACAGCTCGCCCCACGAGAACCCGGACACCATCGCGAATTGGATCCAGTCCGTGTGCATCCTCAGCAGGTCATAGTCGGGGCAGGACTCCGTCCACGAGTGCCACGCGCGCTGCTGGATCTCCCACTGCACATCGCGCCAGAAGGTCGCCAGCGGGTCGTTTTGCTGCCACGCCGGGATCTCGGGTTTCTCGATTCCCCACGGCGCCGTCGCGATGTTGCCCACCGTGTCGTCCACAGCTGCCGCGACCTGCGGGATGTTCCGCAGTCGCCACAGTTCGCCGGGGTCGGTGCCACATCCGCGGGCCTTGAGCGGAGACAGGTCGGGATGGTGCTCGAGGCGCAGAAGGCCACGGCACCACGGCAGACCTGGCCGGCCAGCAACCTCCCACGATCCATCCGCGGACTCGGTCGCCGTCGCGGCGCCGGTGTCAATCGGTGCCTCCGAAGCCTCGCGCCACTGGATACCCTCGGCGGCGCGGCGCCACTCGCGGAGATGTTCTTTCTTCATCCGGGGCATCCTGATCCCCAGATCGTCGGCCTTGCCGTCCTCGGTCACCATGCTCGTCTCCTGCTCGCGGGCTTGTCCGGTACCCCAAGATAGGTGCCGCCGCGCGATCTGTCACCTCCGAGATAGATGACAGCCTGGGAGAACGCGTCAACCTCGTCGTCGTACTTGCCCGACGGAAACCGCTTGAGCACTTCGGCTACACGTCGCACCCACGCGCGGCGGTGGTCGTCCTCGTGAGGGATGAACACACGCCCCGCGGTGACAGACTGGCCCGCGATGTTCGCCCGCTCCTCTTTGCCGCCCATCTTCTGGGGCGAGAACCGGAACACGTTGGTGATGCCCTCCTGGCGCTCGAGGTCGCGGATCAGCGCGACGCCGTTGGCTTGGTCCTCGATGACCAGCCGGACCTTGTCGGTCCGCACGGTGCGCGGAGTCCACGCCCTCGCCATCTCGGCGGCTTTGACGCACAGCCCGTCGAAGTCCAGCTTCTCGGCGTAGGAGTAGAGCAGGAAGTAGCACGACAGCGTTTCATGCCGCGACCCCGTGCGCACCAACTCCGCGCCCTGCATCTCGTAGACCGGAAACTCGCCCGTCACCATGCGCGCGCCCCACACCTGGAACGCGCAGCGGTCGGACCTCACGGCCTTTTTGAATGCGGAGTCGATGGAGATGGCGACGGTGTCGAACACCACCTCGGGGTCGTTGAGCGCGCGGTCCAGGTCGAACCGGCGGAAGTGGCTCACGTCGAACTTGCCGCCGCCTTCCGGGATCGGGTTTTGCTGGTACAGACACGCCCACTCGGACGGGGTCGAGGTGGCTTTGATGTCGTCCCAGTGCTCCATCCCGAAACGCTCGGGGTGCAACGCCTCCCCCTTCTTTCGGTGGCGCTCGTCTCGGACAGCGACGGCGGGGTAACTGACTACCTGCCACCGGTCGCCGTCGTCTGCCGCCATCAGTCGCCCCGGCAGGTCGTCGTCGTGCCAGCGCGTCATCAGCATGACGATACCGCCGCGGGGCGATAGCCGGTTGTAGATTGAGCTCCGGTAGCGGTCGTGCACCATGTCGCGGTGAGCTGCGCTATTGGCCTGCATTTCCGATTTGAACAGGTCGTCCAGTATCAAGATGTCCGAGCCCGACCCAGTGATTGAGCCACCCACTCCGATTGGGTTGTAGCCCCCGCCCGCCGTCATCCTCCACCGCGTGATGCCCTTGCGGTCCGTCTCCATGACGGAGTCGGGGAACGTGTCTGCGTACCAGTCGCGGCGCACGATGTCGCGGCAGTCGTAGCTGAATGAGTTCGCCAGGTCGGACGAGAACGAAATGACCATGTACTCGAGCGTCGGGTCATGGCCCAGCCCCCACGCCGGGAAGCACCGCGTGGCAATCTCGGACTTGCCAGACCTCGGCGGCATGAAGATGGCCAGCCTGGGTTTCTTGCCCGCCTGAACGTCGCGGTAGAACTGCTCCAGGGCCGCGCAGACTTCCTCGTGTACCCAACCCGCGAGGTAGCCGGGGTTCGCGTCGATGACGAACTCCAGCAGGCTGTCGCGGCGGGCCACGCGGTCGGCCTCTACGCAGATGTCGATGGCGGCGGTCAAGGCATTCCCCATGCCACGGGGCTGCTCGTCTCGCCGTCGAGCGTTGGTCGGCACATCGCACAAAAGACCTGTGACGGATACACGTGGTCCCCGCACTGGCGACAGATGCGCCACATGCGCACGACCTTCCATCCGTCACCCTCGTCGATGACCTCGTCGATGCGCGCAGCCCACGCGGCGCAGAACTCGGCCTCGGCGGCTTCGTATATGTCGCTGGCGGCGGTCACTCGACCTCGTCGGATCGGATGTACCCGTTGGCCCGAAGCATCGCCTCAATCTCCTCGTCGGTCTTGTCGGTCCACATCATCCGCGCGACTCGCATGCTGACCATGGCGAGGGACTGCAACGGGAGCCTGCCGCCGGTATACCGTCGAAGCTTGCCGATCTCGCCATCGCCGCGGACGGCCGCGAGGAGTTCGTCGTCGGTCATGCCGCCCTCGCCAGTTCGCGCTCAGCTTCCCTCTTCGCCTTCCGAACAGCCTTGGCAACCTCGGGGTCCATGGTGTCGCCGCCCGTCACAGCCTGCGCCGCGTCGTCCTTGCCCTTGGCGTACTCGATGGCACGGGAGTAGCGGCCAAGCCACTCGCAGGCTTTGTAGGTGACGTTCAGGTTCTCCTCTTGCTCGGCGAGCTGGAGCATTCGGGCGACGGTACGTTGACGGATGTCGGCCAGGTCGGTGGCGTCTACCGAGAGGGTCACATCGGCTCGCCTCGACACCGGCGCGGCGTTGGCCTCGGCGTCGGTTCGTGCCCGCTCGAGCATCGCCTGGAACCGCGGGTCTTTCATGCACCGCGACACCTGCTTGCCGGCGGTCTTCTCGCTGAACCCGGCCTCGCGGCCCAGACCTGCGCCGTCACCACCGGTCGGGTCGAGGTGGGGGTTCTCAGCGATGAGGCGAGCGAGGGCTTTGCGTTGGGGAGAACTCATGGGAACAGTGTGGACACACCTCCACACTCCGTCAACACCTGTGGTTTTGGGCCATGTCTACACCTCGTGTAGGGGTTGGCGAAAATTTGCGCACAAG
>Ga0257118_1000437_pt1 | contig 40617 bp, 61 predicted proteins | sample SI112_150mmetaG_FD_190156 | JGI IMG/M metagenome (GOLD analysis project Ga0257118, IMG submission 190156) | Marine microbial communities from Saanich Inlet, British Columbia, Canada - SI112_150m | ecosystem: Environmental > Aquatic > Marine > Inlet | place: Canada: British Columbia | collected...
CACCTCAATTTGCGTAACCGCCAAGTCCACCACCGCCCTCTACAAGATGCGCCGATTCATGGAGGAGAACTCCGTGTCCTGGTTCGACGCCATCGAGAGAGCGGAGTGCACTCGGGACTTCTATGAGTTCAACGCCCCCGGTGTTACTCCCCTACAGGACTACATGCAGTCCCTCGATCAAGATGATGGATCTCACGATCTGCTTGTTGGCACTGACATCCCCGATGGTGTCGGCATCAACCGTATTGGTTACGCGTGCACGGACACGGATTGCACCTCCGCTATGTACATGGAGGCGCTGGTTCGGTGGATGGCTTATCGAATCGGTCGTACGAAAAAGACCGAGATCAAACTCAAGCACGGGGTATTTACGTCTGACAAGCAGCTCTACTACGTGGTGGACGGCAAGTCCAAGTCGGTGCTTCTCCGTGGGGAAGTCTCCGGGTTCGGTAACGCCGACTTCTTTCATTGCACGGAGAACCATGTCGTGGTCGATACTTATGGCTTCTGTAGCCAAGGTGTGGATATCGACTCCATGGCCCTCCCAGGTGACCTGCTTGACCTAGTCTACGAGGGCTTGGCGGTAAACAACCGTGTCATCTCTGGCGCGATCTTCCGGCTCGACAACTTGTGGCTCACCTATGGCGGACACTAAGCCCACAGAGGAAGTCACTCCCCTAACGGATAAACAGCGTCACCACCTGGCGCTGATCATGCTTAAGAAGATGGCCGAGCAGGTAAGCCCCGACGTGATGTCGCTGGCGCTAGCCTGGACGGCTAGTGAGGCAGGGCTATCCCGTGCACAGGTCCGAGAAGAATTCGCCCCTTTGATCGCTACCCAGCAGGGCAGTGTGATGAACATGATGTTCGGTTGGAAGAATGACGGCTAAGCTGGACGCTGCGCCCATTGGGGTGACTGCAACGGTAGATAACTCTTGGGAAGGTAGGTACCGCAGGCTGTCCGCAGCAACAAGCAAGTTGGTGGCTAAGTGGGAAAAGAAGGCCGCTGATGATGACAAGGGTCTCAACCTTCTTCGTGGTGAATTGGTTAAAAAGGTACAGCTTAACCGTGAGAAAGATTCGGAGATTCGCGAGCTCAAAGCGCAAGCGCGGGCACGGAATAAACGCCTAAAGGCGTCAGAGGAATTGGTTCAGCGGGCAACTCCCGAGCATGTGGTAGCCCTAGAGGCTAAGGTGGAGAGCCTAACCAAGACGGGCGTCCTGCTCGTTAATCAGGTGCAGGCTGCGAATGATTTGGTGCGTCGTAGAGATGCAGCTATTGCTAGTATCGAGTTTGATAATGCTGAACCCATCCGCCTCTTACAGAAAGAAGTGGATCGCAAGGATGAGCGGCTGGCGTATCAATCCAAGCAGATAGATACGCTTAATACTCAGGTACGGGCGTTTAATGGGCAGGCGATGACTGACTACGAACTCCGTATTCTTAGGAAGTTACGCGCCGCCATGGATAGGGTGATAGACGCCAATAGTCCAATTACAGGTGCTCAAGAGCTTCTGGCTGGTAGGGATCAAACGATGTTAGACGATATCAATGGTGTTAAGACTGAAGAGACCACAGAGGTTGACCCAACTAAGGGTGACCTCGAAATCGACTAGGAGAACCCCATGAAAATGTATGAGTACCTTGGGCTCAAGGTAGCGAAGTACGCCGTCATCGTCGGCACAATCGTCGGCCTCATGTACGCCGCGAAAGTCATCTTCACCGGATGAGCCGCCCCATGACTGAGCTTGCGGACAAGCAAGACGCCCTCATGCGTATGCGCGCGGAACATCGCGCTGCACATGGGGACATGGAGCTCCTAAAGGAGTACGTCCCAGACGGCTGGGTTTTTGATGAAGAAGAAAGCACTTGGAACCTCTGGGAGGACCTTAGTGATGATGACCCCTTGGCAGCGGTATTCTGTGATCCAGGGTACGTCGTGTACTGGTTCACTAACATGATTAATGACGATAAGCGTGGTGAATCCCAGGAATCAGATTTCATCCTTGAGGCCATTAACGCGGCCCAAGCACGAGTACAGGAGCTAGACAGTGAAGCAGACAGAAAAGCTACGTGATGCAATCACCCGAGGAGTGGCTGCGGCAGCCTTCCTCATCGTCGGGTTCGTTTCGGCTACCCAGGGCCACTGGTACCTGGCGCTGGTCACGTCGTTTCTTGGGGGGTGGGCAGCCATCTCCTGCGTGAATGATCTACAGGAGATCTTCGCACCGCCAGAGGACAAGCGTCCTGTGGTTGTGATGGTTGGTGTGCTGCAGCGTGCGGGGCTCTACCTGGTCGGTCTTCGCCCTTACGGCAAGGACCTCGCGGGTAAGTGGGAGTTTCCTGGGGGTAAGCTGGATCAAGGCGAAACCCCCGAGGAGGCCTTAGTGCGTGAGTTCCGGGAGGAGCTCTCCATCGATGTTGAGGTAGGCGGGCTCATCGGCCTACACGAGTTCGGGCCAGAGCGGCTCGGGTTCCCATACGTCATCCGCACGCACTTTGTGCACTTCACGCATTCAGGACAAATCCCTTTGTCCAACGTGCACGATAAGATCAAGTGGGTTTCCCTCACGGCCTTGGCCGGTATGGAGACAACTCCCTCGGTCAACGAGACGCTCATCGCCTCCATCAACGATCTCTCCGCCAAGGGCCTGCAATAACCACAGGCCAATCAGGCATAAGAATATTGAAGAAAGGAATCACCCGCGCACGTGTGCGCATCGTCGGAGGAGTACATGTTACTAGTCATTGCACTAGCCCTCATCACAATGGTCGTGATGGGGGCTTTTCAGATCTTGGACTCAATGCCCGAAGTGTCATTCAAGCGTACGGCCACTAGGCTCTACGACCCTAATCAAGGGAACCGGATGATGACCAACTTCGGAAAGCCAAAAGCGCTGGGTCAGAGTACCGCAGTACCTGAGATGCTGTATGGACTCGTCAATTCGACCGCGACCAACTCGTGGTTCGCACACGCGGTCTTACTGAGTGTCTAGGCTCGGGCCGAAAGGTCTAGGTCGGCGAGAGGGGGGTGTGTTGCCCCCCTCTCGTTTTTAGCTATTAGCAGGTAATAGTGGGTATAAGAGCTTTGAATCAAAGGAGGTTCTATGGACAATGAAAACAAGTCATTGGCACAGAAGATGTCGGAGGCGGACCTGCCTCCCCACTACCGTGTCTATGCAGCCATGGGTGCCATTCAAGGCATCCTTGAGATCAATGGAATTGAGTGTAAGGGGTCTGCACCTGAAGATGTCTATGAGACTGTGAAGGAGTTGGCAGAGCAGCACGCACCTTCCGAATGTGAGGCAGCGGCACCTACGCATGCAGCCGCCCGGGTGAACCGTCTCATGGACCGTGACGCCTGCAACGCATTCGACGATATCGCTTACCTACGTAAAGTCTCGCGTGAGCAGCTCGTGCAGTGGGGGGTGATGCTCCGAGAGAGTCCGCACTGGACACTGCTTCCTGGTGCCCAGGTGTTGGCCAATGGTAAGCGTTGGACGTACACACCTTCCGGGTGGGTTACATATTCCCAAGGTAACGAAACCCGTACGATCACATGGGGCTGCTGCCAGAAGGATGCAGACGAGGTGTATCAGCCGTTGGTGAATTACGCCGGTGCATGTGGGCATCTGCTGCATCTACTGCGTAGCCGCTACAACGATAATACGATTACGTCACAGCACTGTCAGGACGGGTTGTGGCGCGTTTGGCCGAACGGCCTGGGCGAGGTTGATTGCCACGTTGGCTTCTCTGAGGTCGAGGCGCTTGTCCTCGCTTTGACTGCTTAAATGGCTGATATTAAGGGACTAGCTCTAGATTGTAGAAGGCTGTGGGCTGCGAAAGAGGCTCCTGATCCAAATGATGGCACCTGGGATTTGTGGATACTTGTCGATAACGCATTGAGCTCAGCAAGCATAGGTATACCAGACTACGGTCAAATGGTCGGACCTATACAGCATGCTGTTGGCGTAGAGTGTGTGAAGCACGGGTGGTTCCCTGAATGGTCACTCCACCCAACATACGGGTGGACGTTCTATGCGATGGAGTGGGATGAGGGACTTAAGATTGGTGGAGACATTCAGGACTTCGATGGGGTTACATTCCTAGAATGCGCACTAGTCGCCCTTAAGTGGTTCCTAGAAAACCCAATGGAGGATACTGATGGCAAACGACTTGATGGCTGAGCTGGCTCGAAAAGCCCATAACCTATTGAACATCCCAGGCCCTAATGACATTTGGCGAGGTATTGACCATACCCTGTTCGATATCGTCAAGGGTGAACTGGATGATGGTAAGTTGACCGGTATGGTTCGTCGTGAGGTGGAGAATATCTGCATTGGAGCAGCTTACCCTTGCGTATGGAGCCTCAATGTCCTTGGGTACTCTTGGAACGATTTTAGTGATGTTGGGGATGATAGCTCCAAAGCGTATGACACCTCCTTGGAGTGTGCGCTTCACGCGCTGATATTTATGATCGACATCAAACGGAGGGACGAGAGTGAGCAATAGATTCGTCGTCGGAGACCTCGTGCGAAGCGAGGTCAACCCCACGTGCATACAGCGGGTAGCCAAGGTGGAGGTACAGGATGACCGGGAATGGGTCACGTGCACCACACTCTGGCGGTTCGATAACAAAGAGCTGTCAAACAAACGTCTAGCCCCAAAAAGGGAGTGGGCCTACGTGCGGTTGACCAAGGCGGAAGTCGTGCAGGCGCGTGACCGGCTCAACAAGCTCCTGGCAGAATACATGCCCGGAGAACGGGGGGAAGAGCATGGGCGTGCTTGAAGGAGTAGGTTGGTATTTTGGAGTTGGTATGGCGCTGGCACTTATCTGGTCGATGGTTATCGCGTATGTGTCCGCCAATGTTACAGACAAAACCGGTTCCGGTTGTGCCTGGATACTCGGCGTAGCTGGGTTCTTGACGGTATGGCCATTCACGCTCGTCGTAGTACTCGGCGGCACTATCCTATTCGGGTATCAGGAGTTTCACGATCGTAGGAAGCGATTGGCTAAACAAAAGAAAGCGGCTGAGCGAACGGCGACTCAGCGGGAGGACTAATGTCTAGGAACGATGACGACCTCCTGTCAGACCTCAAGAGTCTGGAACAGGAGAACAAGCAGTACCGACAGGCGCTGCATGATTCGGAGATACGGCACGAGCTAGAGCTCGCTGCCAAAGATAGTGTTATTAAGGGTCTTGCCGAATACGTCGAGCACCTGACCGGTACACTTATTGAGCATTCCCCACCAGAGGGCCTCGATCCTAAACAATTTCGAGCTGAGCTTGCTCAGTGGTCCAGGGATACCAAAGCCCTGCTGTCCAAGGTGGTCACAAATGAGGCCTAAGCTAGAGCCAGGTATTCTACACAGAATTATCCGCCGTATCCAAATGAAGGCCTTAGAGATCAATAAGGATGCTGCTGGTGATGAAGAGGCGGAGGTTGCAGCTATCCGTGCAGCCTTCCCATTGGTAGAAACTGCACCGTTCACTTCTCCAGAAGAATTGGACGCCTACGTAGAGTTCTACTACTTCGACACAGTGGCAAGGAACCCTCCTGCACCGGGGATTAATTAATGAATATTACGACAGATGACTATGACACCTGATGCGGCTATAGCCGTACCGTTCTACAATAACGATGTGCTTATGCTCAGGCGTAGGCCAGATGATAGAACGATTACGGGGGTGTGCTTCCCTGGAGGTACTCACGAGGAAGGTGAATCCTACGAGGATACCGCCCTCCGTGAGCTCCTTGAGGAGACCTCCTTGGTAGGTGTTATTCGCAAGCGCGCTGCCAACGCCTACTACACGGGTAGGGACGGCGAGCTACACCTACTGGCGGTGTTTATTGTGGATGTGTCCACACAGATAGTAACCCTGTCTGACGAACATACCGATTACTATTGGGTACCTACTGACCTAGCAGGTACGGCAACAAGGAAGGTCCTGGAAGACCAGTGGAGCATAAGGAGAGTAAATGACCCGAGACGCATACCTGGCGCTTAATGAGGCAGTCATTAAGGCCCACAAGCCCACACTGAGTGATTACGCCCAGCTAGCGGTGTTACTTATATTCGCTTATGTGATGCATGCCTCCGGTGAGAAAACCGTTGGTGGTACATTCCTCGGCCTTGGAGTGATGCTAGCCATTAACCTAGCGGTTGGTTGGCTTAACGTCCTTCGGATCCGAAAGATTGCGGATAGTGCGGCAACGAGTGATTTCGCACCTACGAATATCTCCAATGTAACCATGTTGGGAAACCGCGTGGTGGGCATAACCCGGGATGGCGATAGGATCTCATGCGAGATGGGCTCAGGTATTAATATCGTGGTTAGGACAATTAATGGTGAGCGGACAGAGACGGTAGATGTTGGTGCTCCTGATGGCACCGTGAGGCGATTTGTGAATGGGACGTATATTCCTGAGGAGGAACATGAAGAAGCTACTACTAGTACTGACGCTGCTAATCCCTAGCGTGTGTGGGTGCGGATACGACGATGGTGAGCGGGTTATCCACTACACCGACCCCTGCACGAACCAACCTGCGGCGGGGTTCACTACCAAGCTGCAGGTCAAGGGAAACCCACTAGTGCGTGGGACAGACCGCAAGATGGTGGTGATGATGCCTAACCAGGTAATCCCTTACGGGTGGTCCTGTGGTCAGTAACGACCAACGGGCACTGGATCTAACCAGATGTCTGTATAAAGCGATGGATGAGGGTGCTTGGGGAGATATCGACTGGAAGACAGTCTGGGGTGCATCTCTAGAGCTCAAAGATCAGAGCGACCAGGAAGGGATTGACGCCGTCCACGTATTGATGAAAAGGACCTTGGAGGTCATGGGGCACTATGACATCCCAGACCATTGGGAACTAGTCTCCACCGCGATGATCGCAGGTACAGGTAACACCAATGTGGACCACAGCAAGCCTGCGTATATCCGAAAGGACTACAAGGTGGCATTCTTCTTTGCTGTCGATGACTACACGCACGAGGGTCAGATAGCTATTCTCGTGGGCGAAGGGGACTGCTCATTCTACCCAAGGGGTGACGTAGGTATCTTTGCGCACTGTGACAAATTGGCTGAGACCTGTGAGGGCTTCGCCATTTCGTAACCAACGGTCACCGCTTAGCCAAAGATAAAACATAGCGATAGACCCGTGACCAGAGTTAGTGAGCGGAGTTAAATCCGGCTGCTCTGGTATTTTCGGGAGTTAAGCGGTACTACCGTAAGGTACTAAAAGGAAAGGGGAAATGGCCGCAAGGCTGTTTCCTCTTTTCTTATGTCAGCACTAGTGTAGAAGTAGTTGTCAGCCTATTAGCGAGCACGCTCATAACTATGCAAGAACTACCCCCCTTAAAGATATAAGAGCTATGAACGCAACTACCAAGGAGGCCGCAAGTGGAACTTGCATTGAAAATACTATGGACCTACATGTCCATTGGTGTGTGCAGCACCATATGCTTCATTGTCATGGAGACTCTACTTCTCCAAGAGAAGGGGCTTATTGAGGCCATTACCGATTGGGCCAATAAGGACAAGACAGAGAAGCAGATCAAGGAGCGGGACAACCCCCTACGGTTGACTCTGGCATTTCTCCTTGAGGTCCTCTTCTGGCCTGTAATTGTCTACATGATGTTCAAGGCCTACCCAGACGGCCTTACTGTCATGGAGTGGATGCAGTGTGAGGAGGAGGCCCGTAAGGATATCAAGGCCGAGAAGATGGTAGAGGACGCTATGGCACGCCTAAAGGCCAAGGGTGGCTACAAGGTAGAGCTACAGATATTCGATGACGAGGAAGAGCTGCAGGAACACTGTGACAAGGTAGTCAAGAAGTGGAAGCAGAATAACCATAAGGAGGAGTGATGGACATCCACGTAGTTAATACTAAGTCCGCTAGCCCACCAGGGGCCACAGGCTTGGTGCTGATGACCCGCAATGAGTACTCGTTGTCCATTGCGTCGATAAGGGACTTTGGGACAAATAACAATATCAAGCTACTGCCTAGCGACAAGTATGTCCTTAGGAAGGTCAAAAGCTTCGGTGATAAGCTATTCGCGTTTCCACGTGAGGAGGACAAGTAATGCGCATCCATATAGTTGATACGAATGTTCCACGCCCCTTCTGGGCTAAAGGTGAGCTGGTGATCTCGATGGATGAGTACGCTCACGTCATCAAGAAGCTCAAGGGCCGAGTGAGTACAGGGCTGGTACTCTGCAGCGAAGAGGACTTCGAGATCCGCAACGCTGACGCTGGCTTCGAAGGTAAGCAGTTTGCCTTCCCCCGGGAAAACTACGAGCGCCCCTGCCTCACTGACGGAGCGATGTTCCACACTGCTGTGGACGCTACGGGCATTGAGGTTCGCTTCGACATGCCCGAGGGTAAGCCCTTGGACATCGGTAAGTCCGAGGCCAAGGTATTGACCGATGACCTCCATGATGCCATCGAGAGCGTCATGGCTAAATTCTTCAAGTAGGACTAACACGTCCGAAGAACTAGAGGGGTGTGCTTACGCGCGCCCCTCTTTTACTTAGGAGCATAGAGTGGGAAAGAAGAAGGAGAGGGCTAAGAAAGTGCAGCATCGCGTGTACACGAGGTTGCCTAAGAACTTGGTCCCGATTACGCTACACGGCAGTGAGTATTACTTTGCTAAGGTTAACGGTGAGTTAGGCGTACTCCTTAGCTCGCAGGTACGTTTTCTGAATGGATTTACATACCATAGGGCTAGGATATTTCGTAACAACGAGCCGCCCTGGACAATCTTCATTGTCCCAAAGAGGCTCCCAACTAAACACGTTAAGTCTCTGCGAAAGCAACTACCTGTTGTGTTCGCCAATAAGGTCAAGGTCTGCCTTGACGACCCTAGGCGCTCGAAGGTTGTATACCCAACAGACGCCATGCTCAAGAAGCTAAAGGCTGAAGAAATTGTAGAAGAGACGCCCACACGTTGGTCGTCCTTACTAGTGAGGAAACCTAAATGATGACTTCTGATGAGAAAGTAGAGATGCTTATGGACTTCGCCCAAGCGGCTATGGCTGAGGACTGCACGGGTGTTGCATTGTCTAACACCATGGAGCGGGTAGAGCGCTACCTAGCTGGTTGGGCATGGATAGAGGAGAACCGGAATAAGCCCGGTACAGACAAAGATACAATAGTTGAAATAGCTGAAGATCTAGAAGCCATTGAACAGTGGTGGTTAGACGGCATGAAGGACGGCTAGCTCCTCACTTCGTTAGCGTATAAGTCCAATATTTCATTTGCCCAGTTTACTAGATCCTCTATGCGTTGACCACGGGGCTGTCTAGTCACCCAAAGCTCTAAGTTATCGGGTGCATTATCCAAACGATCCCCATTCAAGTGGTGTACGTTCTCACCCTTACGCAGCTTTCGTCCCAATTTATCTTCCATCACGAGCCGGTGCTCTAAGGCCCAGAATACTTTGGAGCCATCAGGCGGTTCCACCCTAATCCTACGATAACCATTGGAGGTTATGTTCAAGCCGGCCAGCTTATATCGTGCTCGTCGTTTGCCGGGGGATCCCCTTCCAGGTGCGGCCAAAGGGTCCCCTCCGGCTCGCTTGGCCCGTTTGTAGTGCAGGGAGCAGAGTCCTTTACACGAAACTCGACGGGTGCACCCCTCAATAGGGCAAAGGGGAAGATGCTCTGCGTCAGTCTCCCTCCAGTATTGATAGCAGCGGGCACATAGCCCTCGCTTCTTATTTTTGATTGGTTTGTGGCAGTCTAGGGTCGTACATATATTCATAACAGAGAGGTTACTCCCATCATGCGCTATTTCATAGACACAGAATTTATTGATAACGGTAGAACCGTTGACCTTATTAGTATTGGTATCGTGGCCGAGGATGGGCGTGAGCTCTACATCGAGGTTGAGGATATTGATTGGGCCAAGGCAGACCCTTGGGTGATTGAGAACGTACGTGCCTTTATGTGGTCGCATGAGCAACCCCCCGAGATCTTTGAGAATTGGCTTCTAGATAAGAAGCACGCTGGTGGGCTCATGGCTCACGAGGATATAGCCGGAGTAATTGAAGACTTCTGCAACCCAGCTAAGTACGGGTACCCACAGTTCTGGGCTTGGTACGGCTCATACGATTGGTTCCTTATGTGCCAGATATTCGGAGGATTCCTTAAAGTCCCCGACATGTGGCCCAACATGACCAATGACCTAAAGCAGACGCACGTCCGCTTAGGCCAGCCACCCCTACCTAAACAACAAGGTAAGAAGCACAACGCGTTGGAAGACGCACGGTGGAATAAGCGTATTGCTGCCCATATGGCGGAGCAGGACGGTGAGTGGATTTCCGAGATGATGGAGATCATGCGTAAGACCCAATCACAGCCAGAGGAGTAACGATGGCGGACATACAGACTAAGAACCGCGAACGACTCGGGCAGGTAATAACGTTTGTGCAGCGTATGGGCCGGGATGATTTAGCTGTCTCCATTAAGCTTGCGATGAAAGATCAAGAAGCTCAAGTAGCTGATCTCACTCAACAACTAGCCGATAAGGAAGTCGCCAGGCTACTACTTGGTGGTGAGCCTGAGTTGGCCCTACCTATTGATCCGCGCTTTACGTGGAATGGGCGCGCTGAACATTGGTACTGGGACGTGAACGATGCCTACACCCATACCCTCGTATACGGGGGTGGGTACTGGCACATCAAGTTCTGGGAGGACCAGTACGACGAGCTAGAGGGTTACAAGCAATACACTGGTAATGCTGTCAATGCGGCGATGGCTCATGTACTTAAATTCATGAAAGACAACCCAGGGAAGTAATGAACAAGCAAAGGGCCGAACAAGAGAAGATCACCAAGCGGTTGCTGTTAATCGTGCTAGCTCTGGCCGGTGCGAACTACCACCCTGACACATGGGCAGGTCCCTTGTGGATGCGGTGCCAAAACATGGATGGGCTATGGGGTAGGTTCGCTACTCGTGGGGATGACCGTAAGGTCGTGGACATTAAGCTCATTAGCCCTGCTCATTGGTCAGACTTTAGCTTTGGGGAGGCTCTTGAGGAGCTTGGTCATGAGCTAGGCTACCTACGGGCAGAGCGATACGACCCTAAGAGCATCACCACCCTAGTCATATCGTTGTCGGATGGTGAAGCTACGGTAGCGGTCGAGTAGCTGCAAAAACCCACCATGTTCTTGGGATAAGAATAGTGAAAGAGTACTACTACTTTCAAAGGATCCCCGGTTGACTCGATCCGGTAGCGGGACCCCGTCAGGTGTGTCCCGGAACAAAACCGAGTACTCAGGAAGCCCTGGGGTGTAGGGAAGGCGAAAGCTTTACTAAACAACTAGGGAGGTCTGCCGGACCCCTCTCTGCATTACGGCTATAGGCCAGCGATCGGTCGGGGTAGGAGCCCTTTCGCTCCTGCCCTGGCCGTCTTTAGAACGTTGATGAGAAGGAAGTAATGTAGCTTCCAGAACCCTGATTGGAGAATGCCATGGGCAATTCGCCCAGACGCCGGTGGGCTAAAAACACAGACGTGAGTGGCCATGTGGTCACTCGACTGCCGGCTGGTCCGGTGGAAGCCTACGTAGAGCGCGTAGCCTACTCGCATCAGCGGGTAGTGGATACAACCATTGATGAGCCGCAGGCAGTGACGCCTACCTTCGGCTACGTCGGTGGAAGCATCTCCGTGCAGGAGAAGGAGGACGCTGGCGAGAGGTTTAAGAACCTCAAGGCAATGTTCCTCAAACAGCTACAGCAGGGGTGACGATCCCTGACTAGGCCCAGGAATGGGAGGAGATCAACGCCTGGGATACCAACTGGGTGCTCTGACCGGTGGCCGGGAAACAGGAGGGGTGGGTGAGTGGTACATACCGCCCCCCTGTTTCTTAGCTATTACACGCTAATACCCGGTATAAGAGAGGTGAACCTATTACTACGGAGGAGACGTAGATGACGTACTCAAACGAGCTAAGCGGCCTGCTTGCATCGATGGGGTTGGAGATGACCCCAGAGGCAAAGGCACGGCTGGAGAAGGTAGAGAGCAATTTCTCGAAAGAGCGGGCGACCAACGAGCGTGTCTATAGGTGCAGCGCCAAGTGTGGAGAGCGTGTGTTGGGCCGAGGTGACATCTGTTGGGACTGCGCCATGAAGGTTCGCGGTGAGTGAGGTGAAGCCCAGTGGATAAGAAACAATTCACCATTCTACATGGCGATAAGGTATTGCTCGAGACAGATGACCGGGTGGAGGCCGTACTAGCCTTCGCCCGTGCGTGGGATAACACCGAGGGTGTGGCTCCTACGTTTAACGATAACACCATTAAACACCCAGTAGGCCGTATGCGCAGAGGGCGACGGGTACTACGCAGGAAGACGGAGGTAGAGGATGGCTGATCAATTTACTGACGCTCAGCGACGAGCACTAGTTGATCTACATTACTGTGCTTGGGCAGACACCATTGGTATGTCTAACGTATCTCGCCTACTGGCTCTGCCAGTTGCAGATCGTACAGGCGCTGAGCTCTTAGATGTTAATTACCGTGTAGCCACCATGGGTGAGACACGTTTGGCTGTATTTGAGAATCCGGTGTTCAAGGCAATGGCAGCCTTCCTACCCAACTGTGGGGCTCCCGTGACTGCGTTCGAATTGGAGAGCTTCCTATCCCTGGCTAGGGGTGAGTTCTTCGAGCCCACTATTGGCGTGGCAGGGCTCCTTAGTGATGGCACTGGTATAGTTGATGAAGACAAGCTCACCTTTGATGAGGGTGAGCACTACGTGACGTTCGTACGATGAGTGACGTACGCCTTGAGATTGGGGATAAGGTCCGCTTGGACCACAAGTCCCACTACCCCGAGGATGACCCAGATTACGAGCCACCCTACTCCGAGTACGGGGTAGTTATGTGGCGGGATGAAAAAGGCAGAACGGGTGATGTGGATATCTGGGCTGCTGTATACCCAGGCTACACCCACCCAGAGTCCCCTACTTTCGTATTTGCTAAACCATTCACCCTCCGGTACTACGAGGTCTCGTGGACCAAGGGATGGGGTGAGTACAAGCCTGAATAGGGTTTAAGTCCTAAGGGCAATTAAGGCTGGCCACGGGTATCCGCCGATAAGCATAGGTCCCTCACCTCAACTGCGGTCGACATAATCCGTCGATGTCTCTAACGAGTCTGGCCAGAATGAGACATTAGAGCGAACCATGCGTAAAGCACTGAGTCTGCACAACGACCCGGTCCAATGATTGACCCTACTAGGACTACCCCTACATGGAGGACACGAGATTGAGAGCTAAAGACGTAAAGGTAGGTGACCTATTCGAGGTCACTAAATCATTAGGTAAGAATCCAGGTAGCTTCGGTACGGAGTACTTCATGCTGCATCGTGAGGAGGACATCCTCAATGCGGAGTTCGGTAAACCCTATCACACCTTCGTGCCGCCCAATGGGGCAACGATGGTGGTCACTCGTGAACTGCATAGGCTGCGACCTGGCAGTAGCGCGAAGTTCTTCACTGTTAAGTGGGAAGGTGTGGATCACCTGCTCGCCTACCCACAAGATTTAATGAGAAGAACAAAGCTCATCGTCTTTGCTCCAGAGCAGGACTAGGCTCATTAGTCAGTGTCTTTTCTATTTGAGAAGGCCTGTTAAGAGGTGGAATGTGTGGCACGGCCCGACGCAAGGACTGTCCAAAGGAGAATAAAAACAGCTCCTCCGGAGGACATACTCTAAGGGTAGGTGGTACTTAAGGCCCTAAAACGAGCAAACAGCGGACTTTCCGTGTAGTCACTCGTCACTTGAAATGCCCAATCAGAAGTCTTCGGACAAGACCGTACCTACCCAAGGGGGAAACAGAGGGGGTTAACACCCTCTCTGTTTTTAGCTATTAGCCGTTAATACCGGGTATAAGCGCTATGAGGGGAAGACCCCTTATTCCCAACCACTAAGGAGATAGAAGAATGTCAGACCCAAAACAAAGCATGTTCCCAATGACTATCGAAGGCGCTAAGTTTGGGAAGGGTATCCCCAATACGCAGTATGGTCTCTCTGCCCTCATCAAAGACCACCGACAGAAGGAAGGACCCACCATGGTGTCTGTGCGTCCCTGTGCTGAGAAGTATGGCAACAAGACCTTCTTCGGTTACCTGATCGGGGATGTAGCCCTCAGTTTCTCCTTTGAGAAGGACCCTGAGGACAACAAGTTGGCCATTGAGTTCTCGCGCTACAACCCCGCCATTTACGTGCCTGAGCTGGGAGAGGTGATCTACGGGGCAGGCAGTTGGTGGGGGGTCATTAATTCGGAGGAAGACCTCAAGAAGATCACCAACAATGACATCAGCAACGTCTGGTACGTCAAGGCCCTGCAGCACATGCGCGCGGCGGAAGAAGCGAAGAACTAGCTCGCGTAGGGGCTATGTCTTAGCGGCAGATACTAGGCACCATTACTAGCGACCGACCCACTCATACGGAGAGTAATTACCTCCGTTCTAGAAGACGGGCTCCGCTGGACGCTATTGGTTTGGTGACGGAAATAGGGAGATGTTTACATCTCCCTATTTTTAGCTATCGGGGTGTAGCTCTACCTGTAATGAGTCGGCCTTCTCCCCAACGGGAGTGAGCTCATTAATAGTACGTGCCTCTTTAATGGCAGCTAGGGTAGTTTCCTTAAGGGCTAATAAATGAGCTATTAAGGTCCTTCTGTTGCCGATGTAGCTATCAGGTGAGCCACTATTCCCAATGAGGTTAATACGCTCAGTCAGCGCCTCATTTAATGAATAGCCTGTGAAGTAGTCATTGGTCTTCTCGATAGCCCGTAACTCATCAAGCGCACCATCAAGTACCTCAGCAATGCGTAGACGCTTACGCAGCTCCTTGGTGGCCTTGATAGTGGCTACAGTGGCTTGGCCAGACTCCTCAACTACTTTCATGATTTAGCCCTTAGGTTAACCTGCAATGTGCCCCATACTATTTGGCATAAGAATTATGACAACACCTCGGAGGATAGTTCTATGAGTCAGAAACACCGAAACTTGCTTTGGACCACAGGCGCAGTGCTGTGCATATTGGCCTTCTACCATGCCGTGGAGATGATCGGCTGTCTGTAACTTCATGCATCACAATGATTGAGAAGGTACCCACCTTCTCGATTATTAGCTCAGACCAGGAATGGCGCGTCCCTTGTGTTTTTTAGCTAGGCCTGCAGCACCGCCAGGTACTAGTGCTGTAGCGAACCTAGCCGCCTCTCTTGGATTAGACTTAGCAAACTCTGCGAGAGTACTGCTAGCCTTGCGCGGGTCCGCTACCGCAGGGGAAATAGCTAGGTCTTGGAGCAACTGCTTAGCCTTACTAGGGTGGTTGCCCTTAGCGCCAGCCTTGGCTTGATCTCTAAAGTACTGCTTTCCTGGCTTACTTGACGCTGCCGCCATACGCGCCCGGTTAACCCCCGCGTGTACTAACGCAGGGGGCTTGACTGCACTAACGCCCGCTAGGGCAGCGTAGGGTGTAATTTTATCTAGTAACTTGGGCGTCTCTTTTTTACCTACATTAGGCAATGGGCTTTTCAGGGCTCTATTGATTCCCCCCACTAACGGACCAATCTCCGCGCTGTCACGTAGTTGGGGGTTAGAGGCCACGGACTTGCGTAGCTTCTTTAGCGAGCGGTACCTACGTCCCTTGCTCATACCTCTTGTAGCGTCACCAATCTGTCTACCAACATGCTCGGAGTTACTAAGCTCTGGTGCTACCAAAAGGTCACGAGTAGTGGCGACCCTACTACGCTTCTTACCCGCTACTGCGTCACGGATGCCTTGGCCCATACTGCCCTTTTCCCAATTGTGGTACTTCTTAGAGGCTTTACCTAAGAAGGGTATCTTGGACTTCCCACCCTTACGGAGGGCACGAACAACGACGTTTGTACCAACATGACTAGCCGCACCAAGCCCTAATGCAGCGGCCAACCCTAGGGAGGCAGTTTTATTCTTTTGATTCGGCATTACTCACCCTTGGGTATTAATAGGATATCCCACCTATTGAGTTTAGGCTTTGGCTCGGGTTGTGGAAGCTTGGGTGTAGTATCTCTACCATTAAGGAAACTAGCAGGTAGACCAAGCCCAGCGACCATTTGAGCCTCTAAGGAGGCTAGCTCATCAGGAGTGAGTAGGCCGGGGATATTTGGACGGTACGTAGAACGATCAGCGGGCTGAGCCACATAACTAGCATCGAACGCACTAGTAGCATAGGGCCTACCTAGTCTCTCATTGGAGAATGCTGCTGCCTGTTCAGCAGTGATGTGCCCCATCATAACTAGGTCATCAGTTAACTCACCAGGACGAGCAGCCCAACCAGTAGTGGGCTCAACCGTAGCTAAGCTATTAGCTGGTGCACGATAGGGGTTCCAATCGAGGAAAGCGCTACGTCGTGAGGGTGGGGTGCTTTGGGTTATTACAGGCGCATCACCTGAGTAGAGCTCCAATCGCCTAATGCCTGCAACATTGCCTGCGAAGGTTCCAATTTCCTCATAAGCGTCAAAGGTGACGTTTCGCCCAGCCCGACTAACCCGATTACGCCCACGTCTAAAGCCTGTGCTGAAAGGAGTATTGTAGCCAATGAGCTTGTCATCTACGTCCACACCTAATATGTCGGTGATATTTTCATACCCTGCGCCATACATGTTTACAGGGATAGGGTTGCCGTGCTCATAGATGGGTGGGTACGTACCTGCAGGGTACACAGGTTCTGCTCTATAGGCCGACACCCCTTCTCTAGCCCTCGCCATACGCTGCTCAGCCGCAGTAACAGCGAGCTCCATCTGTGTGAGTATTTGCTCGTCCTCTGCCTCTTGGATCTGTTGGATGGCATTGGCCCTAATGGCGTCGTACACCGATTCCTCTGCAGGTGGGTGTATGGTCACAATAGAGCTAGCTGGTTGTACTGTGTAGTTGAGGTCGATGGTGTCCCCACGCATCACGACGCTCTCGAGTGTGGAGTTCGATATGACCCCAGCGTCAGCCATAACATCTAGGTTGGCCTGCACCTCGGCAGTCATGTTGGCAGCAGTCTGTGCGTTTATGGGCCCACCTATGAACCTACTAGTAGCTGCTCGAATAGCCCCGGTCATACGGTCTTGTATGTCCATGACTGTTCTACTAAAGCGGCTATCTGGGCTAGGGGTGCTATCAGGTGAAGTAGGCTGTCCTGTAGTCATCGACTGTCTCCTTGGTTGGCCTAGGAGTGTATATCAATACTGCAGCCAGTGTCTACTTCTTAATGGGCTTGCGCTTCTTCTCTTCAGGCTTGAGCTTACTCGCTGCGTACGCCGCTCCAGCTCCACCGGCAGCGGTTCCTACAGCGAGGTTGCGTAGTTTACGGCTACCCTTGTCATAGTTGGCCTTCTGTTTATCCACGTTACGTTTAGCTAGAGCTTCACGCACTAAGGCATGCTTTCGCTCCTTCTGTGTATCAAACCTAGAGGGTAGTTTAGCTAAAGGCGTAGACGCCTTACGCATATTGGGGTCCGCACCTTTAGCAGAGCTACCTCGATGGTAACGTGGGTTTTGAGGATTAACTCGCTTACGCGTCTGCATCTCTCTAAGCCTCTTGGACTTAGCTGCTTGACCTGCACGAGTGGGCGGCCTAGAGCTCTGTGTCTTACCGGACATTGACCCCTTTAGCGCTTGGTCGGCAGGTACACCTGACTTAGTAGAGTACTGGAATACAGGGTCGCCCTTCTTATCACGAGCCATCCTAGTCTCGTACCTACCTACTTCAGCTCCGCCTTTATTATCTCGGGCTACCATTTCATAACGTGGTTGAGTCTTAGCAATACCGCCACTGTGCGTTCTAGCCGGGTACTCTGCCTTTAAGCCACTACGCGCACCACGCATGTTATGGCCACTACCGTCCATACGCTTTAGCCTATCCGCCATGTCTGTACTAGCCAGATGTTGCGTCTCACCGTCCATACGTAGTTTCTTTCTACGGTACGCGCGTACCTCACCAACACCCGGTCTACCACTTTGATTAAGATCAACAGCGCTAGGACTATTCGCATAGCCTGCGGCTACGTCGGGCCTACGAGTAAAGAACAGCCTATCCTTCTTAGACATAGTTGATTTAGGGTCACCGGTCACACCCTTGAATACGAAGGGGGTCTTATTGGACCCTTGAGCTGACCAGCCTTTCTGTATCTCAGGGTTAAACGACGGTGCAGGTGCTGTAGCGAACCCAGGGCCTTCCTTAGCTAGATGCCTACCCGTGCCTAGTGCAGCATAGGCCTTCTGACGCGCATCACCTCGCATAGCCGGACCAGCATTAAGCCTATCTCTAGCCTGCTGCCTATTGTGCGTCTTCTGGATTTTCCGCTGCTGTTTAGCCTCAGCGGCTAACATCTCGGGAGTAGCACCATGCGCTTTAGCGGTTGCATTACGTTGCCTAATGAATTCTGCCCCTACCTCACTGTTCATCTTGGTTTTTTTACGTTCGGCCTTTATCTCCGTGGGGGTGAACGACCCACCTCTAGACCTACGGTTCTCCCCCCTAAACAGGCGGACTGCTTCATTAGCATTACCGGCTGCTTTGGGGTTACCTCTCATGTCTAATGAGGCATTTTCTTTACCATGTCCGGCAGCTAACCGCGTGACCTTAGTATCCCTATCCCCTGCAGGACTAAAGGCTTGGTTAATAACTTGCTCGTCCGTCTTACCTTTAGTGTCATAGGTGCCATGCTCCTTAGCTAGTGAGGCTACGTTCTTACGACCACGTGCTTGCCTAACCTTTTTCCTAAAGCCGGGGCTAATACCCTCTACCTTATTAACGAAGTTCTTATCCTGCCTATCCATATTGGATGCCCACGCAGCACCAACGGGGGCAGCAGTAGCACCAGCCTTACCTGGATTAAACGCATTAGCATTAGGTTTACCAATAGCGCTCATAGGCCTACGTGTTTGATTACCACCTACACGTGCAGTGGCATGAGCCAACTGAGGGCCCTTCATATTATTAGCCATACGACTAGCAGCATTAGTAGCTGAGGCACCTACGTTCTTAACAGCACCAGCCGCTCTATCGTAAATACCCTCTGTGGTCTTGTTGACTGCACCAGCCACACGCTTCTGTGCTCTAATTGGGGCAGTAACTGCCTTAGCAGCTCTAGCACCCATACTTGTAGTAGTGCCACGTAGCGAGTTCTTGGCTACTTGCCTAGACATACTGCCTAAGCCACCGCCACTTAAGCTCACCATGCCTGCTACTTCACCACCCACCATACGTTGGGGTGAGCCAGGAGGAGCAATCTTGTTTAGTGCCTTGCCTGCCCTATTAATGGTAGGGGCTACCGCGTTACCAACAGCGCTAGCACCGCGAGACACAGCCTTACCAGCCGATGATGTGTCCCAGTCCTTCTTAATCCTGTTAACAGCAGGGATCTTTTTAAGCTGTTGACCAGCAGCACCCATTGCACCACCAATGACGGTACTACCTACGGCACCCATGCTCATCGGAGTAGCGGCACCACTAGCCTTAGGTCTATAGCCAGGCTTATTCATACCCGCTACACGCTGACCAGTTGGTGTCTTCTTAGCCAACGCAGCGAGGTTCTTACCTCTAGGCATTACATTAGGATTAGGACGCTTGGGCACCATAGTCTGTGGGTTCTTGTTAACCATAGGGGTCATGCCAGGTAGATCAATACCCGCCACCTTCTCAAGCGACTCTTCCACATCACTATGGGGCGCATCAGTAGCTAGATATTTGTCTAGTAGGTCCATTGGTCGTCCTTACTTCTGGTACGCGGAGCGTAGTCTCTCTACTTGTGCTGCTCTACGCTTAGCTGCCTTAGCTTTAATGCGCTTGAGCTTTGCCTTACGACGTCTACGCCCTTGTGCTGCAATAACCTTATCGGTCTTACGCTTGCTGTCACCAATGCCTAGCTCTTTGGCTCTAAGTAGTTCCTCTTTTTTGTAGTCACCACCAGCAATCGCATTACTCGCATTGCTCTTTCCACCAAATAGACCTGGCTCCTTGCCCGCCTTATGTCGGTTTACCACTTGCCGCATATAGCCTGAGTCCCTATAGCCACTTATGCCGCGCTTAAAGGTCGGGAAGTCTTTCTTAGCTATATTAGCTAGGTGTCTAGGAAGGCCAGCCATCTTTGTCTTTGGAGTGTAGTACTTCTTAGCATTAAGCACAATACGCTTCATACGCTTATGCAGCCCAGCAGTGTCCTTGACCTTGCCATTGGAGATGTCATCAAGAACTGCGAAGTATTCGGCGTTCATGCGTCCATACTCCTTATCAGGCTGCTTAGTGGATGAGGCGACATACCCAGCACCACCACCGAGACTATTAGGGAGTTTGTGCTTATAGATCGACTCAGCCTGTACCTTGAGATCACCAGCAGTCTTAGTCAGCTTACTCGCAGCCCATGGCACTGTTGTACCTAGTAGGTCCATGGGTATCTTGCGGGTTAATAGCTTAAGGGCCCCACCTGTATTACGTGCTCGCTCTTTCATGGTCATACGCCTGGTTAGCTCATTACGCAGCTTACCTGCGAGTTCGGCATTAGTATTAGCAGGTTTACCAGCAGCAGCTTCTCCGGCTGATGTAATTCGGCTTGTTACGTTATCTACGATATTGCCATTGGCCTTCTTAGCAGCACGGGCTTTCTTAGTAGCGGCATGTATACCCGCAGCAGACGCAGCGGTAACTGTGCCTCCACGCTTTAATGCTTCACGCCGTGTAAGCGGAGCAGTCTTTTGTGCAGCAGCACCAACAGTACCAGCCACAGCAGCAGTAGCCCTAGTTAGCCCCTCTGCAGCTACAGGTGCATTACCCTCAGCAACTGCACTGGCAAGCATACGCTTAAGAAATGCCCTGCGTGTTGGGTTCGCTTTTCTACTTGAACCTACCAAGGCAGCAGACACGGCCTTACTAGTGGGTGCGGCTTTATAGGCCTTGTACGCCTTACTAAGATTGCCCATTAGCTATTAACCTTCTTATTAAGTAACGCACCTGCTCCTAAACCAAGAGCACTGCCGCCTACAGCGACTGCCCCCGACTTTTTAGCAGCACGTAGTCGAGCCTTCTTAATTGCTCTCTTCGCAGCACTATCACTAGTGGCTTTACCTATGCCATGTGCAGCACCAGCGATTGCGCCAGGGATACTCCCCACACCGGCTGCCAAGAGATCAGTTGACGCCCCCTTAGGTAGCTCGTTATTGCTAAGGTAGGTAAGGCTAACGCCTTCGTCTCGTAGGAGTTTCTTGGCGGATTCTACTTGTCCGTCTGCTGCCCTCCTTCGGGCACGAATGATTGCCGACGTCCTAATCTTACCCATGCGCCTGGCGTACAACCCTGTTGGGATAGCAGTAGTCAACCCACCTACTAATGTAGACTTAGCAATGGTCTTGGCTGCACCAGCCTCTTTAACCAAGCCACTTAAGTAGATAGATAAAAGGTCCATTAGAATTCTCCTGGTTGGTCAATCTCAATAGAGGAGTCAGTGCGCCTCTCAGTATAATCAGATAATAGATCACTACCCTCAGTAAGCGTAACGTATTCCTCACCTGCGCCTAGTTCGAGACTGATGTCGGCCACTAATGATTCAACGTCTACTTGCTCGCTCATCTCTTCAGGGGTGGTGAACCCAATGGTGAGGAAATCGAGGCTACGGATTAGGTTGACCACATTAGTGAGCCGCTCTTGATTCAGGTAATTGAGCATGTCATCTACGGCTTTGACCTTACTAGCTTGATAAACGTCTAGTAGCGATTTGTAACCCGTGATGATGGTTTTGATGGCTGCGAACTTCGAATTGTACTGCTGTACATTGGTGCCGCTTGCGATGAACACAGTCATGGTCTCTTCGAGATCAATGAGTGCGTCATTTAGTGCGATCTCGGTTGATCTAATCTCTGCCCCTACTAGGGAGAATTGGTGTGCTCCAAGGCTCTTGATAGTTAATGCCGTGTATGGGTAGGGCGTGACTAAAGGATCAGTGGTACCGGGGTAGAACGCATAGGTTGAATCGAGCTCGAGTGTGAGTGCACGTGCTTTGTATGCTTTCACCTTGGCGATTAGTAGGTCATTGGAGAAGACGAGATCGTTGGGCTTAATGAAGTATCCGGTTGAGGGATCGTTCGAAAGCGTGACCTTATTGAAGTCACCTTGGTATAGACCGAGGGGAGCACCAGCAGTAGACGAATGTATAGTGATAGATGTTTGTATAGTGGATGTTTGGCTAACTAATTTGGTGTTCGAATTAATTACGTTATAGCGAACGTCCACGGTGGCTACGTGTGAAGTGCCTGTGTTTATTGGGAAAGGGTACTCGTCAATTAATGTAAGTACGTTGGCTGCTGTGCTTAGTACTCCTATGGTCATCTGTACTGGGTAGGTGAACTCAATGTATGTCGTGCCTATTAGTACACTAGTGTCATCTGGGATAGGCAGTTGATTCTTAGTTGCGGTTGGGATTGTGAACGCAAGGTTCTTGAAGAGGGTGGTGCGATTGTAGTGTTGCGCCTCTACCATGTTGGTGATGGCAGGGTCATAGACGATGTCGGTTAGACTAGTATCACCACCAAAAGACTGCCCATATATGTTGTAGGTAGCATCAAGTGCTTCATTAAGGTTAAGTGGTGCATTGTCCCAAGTGGGAGCTCCGAAATCATCATTGAAGGTGGCCTTGTTGGAGGATTGGGGGAACGCGAGTTGCGAGTACGTACCACCTTGATCGGATGTGATGTGATGTGGCTGTTGGGTCTGTCACATCCATAGACACGGGTAGTGCTGCGTTTGCTTGCGCTGCTAGTAGTGTGAGCGTGTTGTAGAGGATAGGGTCTACACCTGCTAGTTGGCTCAATGCACCTGTTAGTAGTGTATGGTGGTACATCACACTAAACGTGTTGAAATCAGACTGATGGATGCCAATGTTGTTGCGAACTTTCATATCGCATAGGGGGTGGTACGTGTAGTCCCATTGGATGGATGCGCCTGCCAAGATGGGGTTGTTGTATTGAACAACGCAGACACCGGTGGAGTAGTCCACAGTACCGAATGCAATGCCTGCACCTGCGATGGCTCCAATAGGCCATACACCATCATCAGTACCCACTACGATAGTATTGGTGTTGTCTATTGCTGTGACTGTGAGAGACAGAGGTTTAATGGTTGTCTTTAATGCCTCAGCGAATGCTGCGAAGACACCATCACCGTACTGTGCGTGGCCTGACTCTGTTCTAGTCATGAACTCGGCTGGTACATCTACTAGTATCTCTGGTGGTGCAGATGCCGGGATTGTGATGTTGCCTGTTGCTGTTCCATCGATGGTTGCATTGGTGACAGGGTCGAGAGCGAAGGTGCTGCGAGGTATTGCGATGGGGAAGTGTGAACCACCCTCAACACGTGCTGCTGTGCCATCGTTGGTAGTTACTGCACCACTGTATTTATCGAGGGTTGGATCAGTAATATCTGTCTGTCGTGTAAGTAGTGAGTTGGCTACTACTACATCCAAGATAGTCTCGGATCTATCGAGTGTGGGCTCTTGGCTGCGTTGCTCGAGGATGTGGTGTGCTCTACGTGACTGTCTTGCTCTACTAGCACTGAGTAGTGGGGATGCGAGGTAGTCCTGCTCTACATGGATGAGGGGCTCGAAGGACTCAAGCAGTACGCTTACGTTAACCATTAGGTTGTTGACTGCGGCTAATGCTTGCTCAAGTGCAGAGGAGGGTGAAACCTCAACTAACGATGCACCTGATAGTGTCTTGTTACTTAGTACGTATAGTTCAGTGAGTGTGGATAGCCGGGATAGTAGTTCTGTGCGTTGTGAGCCTGTTGCATGCTCTAGTGCTGCTACGATGTCAAGGATGTCAGCTAGTTGGGAGCCAGCACGTGGTGGTTCCTTTTGAGCTGCGATGGCCATGCGCTCGATGGTTGCGAGGTCATTGAGTGCTGCTTCAGCCACCTTGGATGCGTCACCCATGAACAGCTTGATTAGGTAATAGAGACAATCGGGGTCACCATTTAATGTGCGCCCGATTAGGTCTTTAACACTGTCTACGATCTCTTGTGGGTCGTTGTCAGTGAGTCTGCTGATAGTGGTATTAGCAGGTGATAACTCAGCTATGCGAGCCTGTACCTCTGCTGTTGTGAACTTAGCCATCGTCGAATCCTAACCCCCTAAGTGTACGCACATACTCAACAGTCATGCCCTCTACTCGTTGACGCACTAGTTCAGGTGGTAGGTTCATGGAGTTACAGATGTGGTCAAAGGATGAACCACCCTCTGCGTCACTCCAGATCCATTCCGCTGCCTCTTCACCCAACCTACGCATCTTAAGATTCTCGTGATCTTTATAGAGTACGTAATCGACAACAGCCCTGCGTAGCATGGCAGTCCATAATCGATAGAACCATGGGATATGAAAGGAGTTAGTACTCCCTAGATCCTCGTCGATCAAGCCATTAAGGATTGACGGTGACAACGAGGCTTCCAATGATTGCAGGCTCTGGGCAGATGGTGATTCCGCATCCTTCTTCGACTTCAACTCTTGTTACCTCTAGTGTTGCAGTGCCTGCTGATACGCCTGTTACTACTACATCTCCATCACTGATGGTTACTGAAGCAACTGCAGCGTCATCTGACACCACATTGGCATCCTTTAGGCCAGCCTCAATGAGGCCACTGCGAAATGCTGTCTGTACTGTTAATGCTTTTAGATCACCGACATTTATGGTGAGTGTGGGTGCTGATGTGGGCATGATGACAGCTAGTGCGTCTAGCCATTCGATGCGATCAACAAAGGGGAACAACACGTCTGGTAGTGGTGCTGCTGATAGATCAGGGACACGGATGATGCGAGAGATGTTCTCGTACCCCTCCATGAACAATTGGTAGTCTTTGCCACGGATGAGGTCTACCTGTGCGTAACCATTACCATTGGTAGTGACGAGTGTGTTGCTTGGGATGACAGCATGTGTGGTGTCTGCTGCAGCATACAGTAGTAGTGCTGGTGTACTGGCTGACTCACTAAATCTAATGGACACACGTGGTGCTGGTCTACCGTTGGAGTCTTTGAAGTAACCACTACACCTACACATGAGTGTGTCTGTTGCTGGTGGTAGTGTGGAGTCATCCACAATCACATCGAAGACATAGTCTGATGCGGATGCAGGGACAGTGATGGATTGGATAGTGTTGTTCTGTACCTTACCTGGTGCAGGAGCAGAGATGCGAATCTCGTACGCAGCAGCAGCTCTATCACCTAGGTACGCACTACCCGTTCCATCTGTGGTAGCCGTGGTGATGAACACACCAAGACTATCGTATAAACGCACGACAACACTGGGGATTCCAGTGCCGCCGGGGAAGGTCGCTGTTCTAGTATTAACGTAGACTTCCGTCATACCCTGCCTCCGGCAACTCAGTGCCATACTTATGTAGCTTTAGGTTCTTGTCCAAGATGCACCAGCCAATGAGCTTCTCACCCTGTGCCCTAGTCACCATGTCAGTGCAAGCGTCATGCAGATCGTCAAACAGGCGAGAGGTGCCCCAATTGCCAATGTGAAACACGGAGTCTCGCTTAGCTGAGTTGCACAGGCACACGACATGGCCGGCTATCTTGTTGTCCTTAGTGACCCACACTACGGACAGTAGGCGTGGGTTGTGCTCCTTGCTCAGGCTATTGGCTGCCCACACTGCGAAGTCATCACAGTCCAGAGAGCCCTCAGGCTGCTTGTAGCCGTTCCTAAGGTAGTTGAGGCAGTGTTGGACCCATCCAGGGGAGCCACAGGCGTCCCAGAGCTCTGTGGGGCCGTCTGCTGTCCACGTAAGGAGCTTCATGCTCTCAACGACCTCAGCAAGGGGCTTAATGGGGATCACAGCGTCATACTCACCCTGCACTAACTCACGGTAGATGTGTGACCATGTGAGCCACCACGTTAGGCACGGACGATACAGCACTTTTGGTGCAAACTTTAATAGCCATTTACGTAGCATTAGTTGTCCTTCCATAGTTTAGCTGTCTCTGGGATTGGCTCAAGCTTCTTGGTTGGTGCGTTCATCGGCTTAATTCGCTGAGCGGCGGGCAGTCGCTTACCCTTAGATCTATCCACACTCATCTTCTTTACGCGCTTATACTGTGGTGAGCCCTTAGTGGCTACTCCGAGTCCCTCAGCCGCTGCCTCATTCGAGACTTCATCCACAGCCTTACCCAACTCGTTCTTAGCCTTAAATACTTCTCTAGTTGTCTGCTTCACACCATTAAAGGTATTACGGATACCACTCTTCTTGGGGTTCCAGCCACTGGCGGTGTTCTGCGCCGTCCTAGCACCCAACGCAACCCCAGTACCACCAACAACAGCCTTAGCGGTGTTCCTAATAGGCTTACGTGCAAATGCGCCAGCCGCACGACGAGCTAGACCGGGAGTCTTAACTGCATCCGCAGCGGTTTCAGCTCCACCGAACCAAGCGTTTACTCCCTTCTTAGCGGCTGTTTGTAGGTCGGGGGAGTTAATCACATCCTGTATCTTGTCGTTATCAATCCCTCTTCTCTTAAATTGCTCGCCCACCTGATCGAAGAAACTGTTCATAGGAGACGCTTCGGATTTGGGAGGGGTACCTGTACCTGTGTGTCGCCTAGGTACAGGGGTCTGTGTAGGAGCAGATTTGTTCGTCATCTGTGGTGCGCCAGGGCGACCACCTTGAGGTGTCTGAGTTGGTGTTTGTTTAGGCTTAGACTGAGGTAGCTTACTCTTCATCCTACTAATCATTCCCGGCTTAGCTGGAGCGTATGGCTTAGCTCCTCCTGAAACAACTGTATCTGATGCTCGTGCAGGTGAGAGTGATGGTGCTCCGGTACGTGCCTTACCAAGATTAGGGTTGAACTTAGGCTTAAAGAAACCCCCCGGTCCCATGTTAGCTACCTGCTGCTGCCCGGGGTGCCCGCGCTGCATACCCCCGGATACATTGAGCAACTTGCCTAGTCTAGCTTGACCACCAGCCTTCCTAGCCGTCTGAGTAGCCATCGTCTTCGCAGCACCACCAGCTAACCTACCTGAGTTGCCCATACCTATACGCGCCACATTCTTGGCCACGCTCCCACCTAGCCTGGCTACACCAGAGCCCATTGTGGGTGGAAGATACGACATTTCCTTACCAATAGACTTAACAACTGGATTGCGCCCAACGTAGCGCATGGCACTTCCGAACGCACCCTGTACCTTAGCCTTTGTCTGTCCAAATGGTGTCTTGGATTGAGCAATGATCTTGTTCTGTTTCTTCTTATGCCAAGCGGGTGAGGTCTTCCACTGCGGTGACCCGGGCCACACATTCTTGCCCTGCACAGTCATCTGGCTAGGTGCCTGCTGTGCCTCCTTGGTCAGCTCATAGTGTGCGATGACTGCACTACCAAACTTAGGCTTATCACCTGTGGGGGAGGCCAGGGTGGGGTTGGTTAGCCCAACACGCGGCCCCTTGTTAAGTGTAGGAATCTTATGACTAATATTCGCATTGAGCGTGGGCTGCTTGGGCGGCTTGGGGATCTTGAGTGCCTTAGCTGGATTCTTCGCAGCCTCAGTGGGCGTGACCGCCTGCATCTTAATACCACCTGCCTTAGGCATCTTCTTGTTAACCATACGGTTAGCAGGACGATCCGGAGTTAGGTTAGCCAACGCAGTGGCCCTAGCAGTCTGCTCTAGGGATTTAGTCGGACCTACGCCCATACCTGGCGTGACCTTAGTTGGAATAGCCATCATCGCGGTCTTGGTAATACCCCGCATCAGGTCCAGTGCCGCTTCCCTATCGAAATCATTACTCATGGTGTGTGCTCCCGCCGTCTTCGTGAATGCATTGTACCACTATGTGTCCGGTCATCATCTCGTAACAATAGGTATTCTCACCATGCACATTCATACGGTAGCGAACCGCCACACCCTGCTTACCTGGCTTGGCCCACAACACCGTGCCAATGGACTCACCATTTAGATTCACACAGATAGCCTTACCGTCCTTTGTCTCAAACGTACCACTTGCGGATAGGTCATCGATCTTGGGCCCATAGAAATGAGTGGGTCCGTCAGCGTAGGTGTTGGTTGTAGTGATTCCCATGTATTAGCTCCGAGGATGTGAGTACTTACTCTACTGCAATTCTTTTGGATGTATATGGCATAAGGAGGTTGATAACCCCACTAACCAAGGGTGATGATGACAAAAGATACAACAAGTGATGACTTCATACACATCATAATGCAAACACCCTACGATAAGCTGCACAACCTTATGATTGTGCTCGGGGCAGCGGTAAACCGAAAGTACATGGCAGTTATACTGCGCTACGAAACAAACAATCACATAGCAGATAAGTGCCCACAACCTGGGCCTAAGGATGAGCTGCGCCTAATGCTAGGCATCAGCTTTCTAAGAGGAATACGGAGTGCGGCGGAGTAAAGATGAGTGAGCATATAGGGTTACTAGAAGAAATCATTGACGATGTCCTGCATGGGGATTACATCGAAGCATACGACATTACATGCGTGGGAATGTCGACCCTTAGGCGCAGCCTCTTAGACCAACTAAAGGGTAAGTCCCAACGACGTACACATGTAGAGAAGATCTGCGATGACTTAGCGCTCACTGAGCCCACACGCATGAAGATGCTGAGGGGTATGGCTGAGGGGATGTTATCCGCTAATGGTAGTGCGTTTGCTTTGGGCCGCAGCATGAGCGGAGGACGCATCGCTAGCTTAGCTACGGAGTACATCCGTGCACGCATGAGTGAACTGAGTATAGCTAGGCAAGTATTCCCACCCACGCCGATCGTCGCATTCCAGCAGGTCCCGATGCCTAGGCAGGTAGACATGTCCATCCCACCGCCTCAATGGCTATCAACGCCGTCAGCAGGTATTGAGCCACCGTGGGTAGGTAGTTACCGAAGAAGTGCTGGTCCTATCTCTATCGATACTGAGACTTCACCAATTATAGGCGCTCGCGTAACGGGCATCATTCACGATGAGGTTATTTACGACATCGACACGGAGACAAACAATGGGCAAGACGCCTAGAGACACTGTTGGAGAGGAAGAGGCAGCCGCAGCTAAGCGGCTTATCGATCAGAAAAAGTTCGTCCTCGCCAACAAACCAAGGTACCTGCGGCAGCTAAAATCCGCCCGAGCCCGGTACCGTATACTGGTCAAAACGGCCCAAGAACAGGTGGACAACGGGGAGCTTCGTAGAGGTATGACCACCTACGCCGAGATTCCCGTTGAATTACGCAAGATTGAGTCGTTTACTCGGCTGCTTTCGATGGTCTAATTTATAGGTGAAAACGGATATATCACATGTATATCATTTGGGGGTTTACCCCCCATTTTTACCTATTACAGGGTTCTGGAGGGTGCAGCGGGAATATTAGGGACAATGATATCCATGGGGTCATTCGCTGTGGACATGGAGGTCAGTAGGTTATTAGGTCCTGCATCAGCGGGTACTGTGATAACCCTACGTAATGACAAGGGTACAATGACCACCTCTACCTCAATACCCTGTACCAGTGAGAACTCTAGGTATCCGTTAGCGTCTGTTACGTACACAGTTTTGGTGTCGAACACACCCGCACCACTAAACAGCAGCGGTCTAGTCACCAACGTAACAACCACATCAGCTCCCTTAAGTGGGGTGCCATTCATCTTAAATAGCTGCAGCGTTAGCAATGACAAGCTGGCAGGTGTGGCCGGGTCGCTCACTGTGGGGATGTATACTTCGGTGATAAGGATGAATGTGTTGTTACCTGTATCCGTGTCAGTGTCCACAATGACTACTGAGACATTATTCTTTGAATACACCGAGCCAGTTTTGATTAACGAGATGGTGTACGTGCCAGGTAGTAGCTGTAATACACACGAGCCATCTGAGGCAGTGACTGCCTTGTCAGACTGGTTACCATCTGCATCAGATGCGATTACTGTGGTCCCGATGTGAGGGTTACCGTTGTTCCCAGAAAGCGTGGACGCCGTAATGTAGACCGTTTGCTTATCAGTCGGCTCACGTACGGCATACGCTTGGGCGACAACCGGTGTAGGTGTACCGCCGATCTCCTTAAGCCAGACAACAAAGTAATCGTCAGCAGTGCTGAAAGTATGAGCAGCTTTATACCCAGCAAGAGCGGTGTCATACGCTGCCGCGACCGTTGCATCCTCTACCCCGTCAGAGCCAAACACCTTCACAGTCACTGTGAGACCTGAGGCTACCTGTGCTAATGAGATATCTGGTTGCGTGGCCCCACCAGCAACAACCACGTTAGCGAACACGAGTGGCGTGTACATACTAGCAGCAGTCACCGTAATGACCCTATCGTTGTCTACTGCACCGACCACAGTTGTCACAACCGCTGTGGTAACTGCGGCCACCGCTGCGATCTGTACTGCGAGGTCAGCCAAGGTGGTATCACTGTCCGTATTAAATGGGACAGAGGTGATGGACACACCATTAATATCCATATCAATAGTATTAGAGGCTACAAACGCTTCAGAGATAGTGAGCGTCCACACCTGTGCTTCGGATAGGCCACCTGAGATGGCGTCATCGTTTACGATGAGGTCTTGCGCTACACCCAGTGGGAACTCAGGTACTGGGTGTGATCCCACATCTAAGTATTCAGTTAGTACTGCTGCGCCACTATACGCGTACACAATACGATAGTGCTCAGACTTTAGGGGTGTGAAGGCTGACGAGATGTACAGGTTAGGTACTGCAGCCACCTGCGTGAAGGTAAGGGTGTGCTGGGTTGCGTCTGCCTCGTCCAGCACCGTAGCAGCCAGCAGCGAGGTGCTCGTCACGGTGTTGTTGGCATCAAAGTAATGTACGTACTTTGGTTGATTAATTCGTGCTTTTTTCATGGCAAACTCCTATGCAAATGTTAGCAGCATATCGGGCATAAGCGTAATGAACCCAAGACTAGGAGTCATTATGGGCAACCTCTCCTTCCTGTTACGTAAAGAAGATAAGCCATTAGACTTTGAGGACGTACACGTACGCCTCACCCGCATCCTAGAGGAGATGTGTCCAGGGATTTTTCGTGTAGAGCATGAGGGTGACGGTTGGTTCTCAGTAATGGGGCCAGATAAGAACTACTCGTGGTTCGACTTCCAGGTGACCAACAAATCAACGGTGTACCCTTCCTGTGCCAAGGAAGAGGGAGAGGACTGTCCGGAGGTATGGGGACACCCCCACATCTCCTCAAAGTGGGTACGTGGGGCACCTACAGTTTGGTTGTGGATCAACGTCCAGGCACGGCTCGCTAAGGAGCTCAACTGTATCATCGGTGATGAGGGTATTGGCTATGACGAGCTCATGGAGCCTGACCCAGATAAGTACCCAACCATCAAGTCTTGGATTAAGGCCAATCTGTGGATGGGGCCGGTGGCTAAGCAGATGTTCTGGCTTATTAACAAGGGGGGCTGCCCCCCGTGCCTCACGCCCTGGCTTACCCAGCCTTTAGCATCTTCCCGTTGACGTACACAGCACCACCTAGGATGGGAGCATTCCACATGTGAACGTTGTCCCCATCACGGACAGCAAAGCCTAAGCCCTGGCTCCAGTTGGGGTACATAGTCACACCTGGGACAGCACCATCGATACGAGCTAGCGTACCGGGGCTCATACCAGTGATCTGCCTACGCATACCACGGTCATGCAGAGTCTTGGTGCCCGAGGCTAGCTTATGGTCATGGCCCTGTACCCATGAGTAGTTGGACTCGATGAGACGCTTGGAGATGAGTTGGCCAACACGTGCACCGTGCTTAGTACCGTGCGATACGCCCACTTGACCCCAGAGCACATGCTCCTTGCCATACGGTGCGATGTATTCAACATTGAGCTCGTCAAGGTGTAGCAGGTTGGGGATGGATAGCACCGGACGCTTGCCGAGTGCCGTCTTCAACCCCTCTAGCTCACTAAGACGATCGAGGACTGCGCGATAAATGCGGTTCTCATGATTACCTTCACAGTAATAGATATTGGCGTTAGGGCATGCCTTACGGATCTCAGCGATCCAGTTGTGCACAGCCTGCAGAGAAGCGTTGGTTGTTTGGAATAAGGAAGCTGGACGGGCGAACTTCAAAGACCAAGGGGCGAGGTCTAGATGGTCACCGAGTAGGTAGATCTCTTGGGGTTGCCACTCTTTAGCTGCAGCCACTGCCAGCGCACAGGCTACAACGTCGTGCATGGGGGTCAGCGTGCCATCCTCTTCTCTACGGAAGCCATGCTGTGTATCTGGGAGGAAGAGGGCCTTAGTCGTAGGCTCAGTTACCTTAACGTGTGGTGGCTTCTGTACCTTGATCTTAGTGTTGGCCCACTCGGGGTAGCGCTTGAACGAGGCCTTGATCTGAAAGTGAGGGTGGGAGCCACCATCCTTACGCATGGTCTCCCAATAGTTGGGGCGTGCAGTGTCTGCGTACCACTCACCTGGGTCTAGCTTGGCTGCGAGCATGAGGTCAGCGACGCTTCTAATACCCTCAGAGGTTACGGTTATGCTATCGCCCTTGTCATCAGTCGAGACGTTTGTCTCTGTCTCTGGTGTGTTGGAGAGATCACCATCGATGTTCTTGGAGTCCCAGATTACTGCAATGGAATCAAAGTCTTGAGCGGCCACAACTAAGGCCTTCACTTCTTTGGAGGATAGGGTTACGCCGATGCGCTTGTTGATTCGCTTGGCGATTCGCTTCCAGTGTCGTTGGCGAACTGCGTCGCTCTTTAATAGGTCATGGCATTTTTCTATGATTGCATCAGCGGTATAGCGCTTATTCATACAGGAACTCCTTATAGCTGACAGTGTAAGTCAGCCTAGGTTAGTTCGCATATTGTACAAGACCCTGGCTGGATGCACAGGGTTATTGACATTAGGAGGAAACATGGGATGTGATATCCATATAGCGGTGGAAGTGCATCGAGATGGTAAGTGGAACTATCTGCCTGAGGCTATACGCCCCTACAGTTGGACATACGACGATTTAGACGGAGCCATCTACGAGGATAAGCTAGCCGTAGGCCTGATGCTTGACACATGCGGTAAGCTGCCACCGAGCCCCTCCTATACTGAGTTTCCTCGGGGTTCTCCGGAACAGGTGGCCTACGCCGACTCGGCTGTCGTCGAACTACGTAGGAACTTCTGGAACGGGTACTCCACTAGCTGGCGTAAGTCTTCGCCTAGGAATAGGAACTACACGTTGTTTGGCTTCCTGTCAGGTGTGCGGACGGAAGTAGATGGCGCTGGTCCCACGGGCCACGTTGGTGATCGGGGATTCCCCGACGATAAGGATAGTGAGGCACACATTAGTGAGTCGGACCAATTCTACTATCGAGAGGATTCTGGTGAAGATTACAACGATGAGGAGGCTCGTACTCACGCCACCTGGGGCAACCCATACCGCTACCCCACCGGCTTAGGTGACCATAGCTTCACACACGCAACCTTAGAGGAACTACTGTCTCTACCTTGGGACGTGGTAGAGGAAACCTCCACGGGGTATATCAAGTTGGCTGACCTTGCGGAGTGGGAGCGACGAGGGAGTATCTATAACGAACTGATCATCCCCTGGCGTGAAGCGCATGGAAGAGCAGACGTGACTCAGGTGCAGTTTCCATACAATCCGCTTAGGATTGAGAACTCCGCCTTTAGGGAGTTTCTTGAGGAGCTCAAGATCTACGGACCCCCAGGGAACGTGCGATTACTCATCGGATATGACAGCTAGGAGGAAACATGAGTTACGACCTTTGCCTCTGTGACCCAGTCACATCGGAAAGACTAGTGCTAGACCAACCCCACCATATGCGTGGCGGTACATACCAGATTGGGGGCACCACCCGCGCTTCCATGAATATCACATACAACTATGCTGATCATCTTTATCGCGTGCTGCCAGATCCAGGCCCAACCGGTCAAGAAGGTATTAGGTCGATCTATGGTTTATCTGGTGCAGAGGCTATCCCCATTCTAGAGGGGGCGATCTCACTTTTGGGTGATGATGTAGATCCGGACTACTGGAAGTCTACCGAAGGCAACACCAAATCTGCGCTGACCAAGGTGTTGGCACTATCCAGGATGAGGCCGGATGGCGTGTGGAGAGGTGACTAGCCTAGGCCGAGCAGCCGGGTAACGTCGAAGATGACATCAGACTCTTTAGCTGATTCATCCTTCTTCGTAGCCCCTCCAAGGGAGTTATCTCTTACAGAGGTAAGAAAATCGCGCTCCTGCTCTAACCGCTGGACCTCTAAGTCAACCAGTGAGATTAACTTAGATTCCAACTCGGTTAGTTTGATCTGTAGCTCTGTAGACATTTTTTACATCTTAGGTGCCATACGCACCTTACCTGGGTTGGCCGCAGCTACCTGGGCGGGAGTGGGCTTAGCTGCCGTGGGTGAGCCCATGCGCTTACCAATCCTACTTGCGGCAGTATTAGTAGGCATAGCTCGAGGGGTGGGAGCCGGACGCTTAGCACCTAATAGATTCAGCTTGGGTCGCTTCTCGACCTTCTTGGCAAACCGAATAGGTGCGCGTGCGGGAGCAGCAGGTTTAGCTGGCGCTGCTGACGGCATCTTGTAGGACTTGCCTGCATGTAGTGTACCACCACCCATCCTAGACTTTAGCTGCGCGCCTGTCCCCTTGAACCCCATCTTTTTAGCTAACCAGTTGTAGCCCATGCCACGTTTCATCCGGATACCCCCACCCGTGGCGGGCTTAGGCTTGCGTGCCTTGATATTAGTAGTTCCCAAATCGTGGGGGTTGTTAGCACCACCCGCTAGGTTCTGCTTGTTGATCTTGAATGGTAACTGCGATGCTAGGCTTGGTTTACTGGACAACTTATTGGCCGCAGCCGTGCCCTTGTTGGCAGACTTCTGTGCGGCTGAGTACGGCGGTAGAAACCCTCCGGAGCCGGGGGCGGCCACATTCTTTCGGTAGGCGCTCTGCATCTGCTTACCAAACAGTGGGTTCTTATATACAGCAGTTGCAGCACCATATAGTGGTGAACGCATCAGGTTACCCATCTTACCTGCCTTCTTCTCCATGCGGGGAATCAAGGTCTTGTTGGGACCCATCTTGGACATGTTAGGTGGGGTAGCCCCTTTAGTAGGGAACTTGGGTGGGCTAGGTAGAGGTGCAGGGTTAACACCTGACATGGCTTTGGGAGCCTTTGTGGTCACTGCCTTACTACTAAGGCTCTTGAGCCTATTGTTAAAAGCACTAGTAACCCCCTTGGCTAGCTTGTGAGTTTTTCTCATAAGCATTTGCTTAGCTGTCCCGGTATTACCGGGATTGCCATACGTGGCTAGCTTCTCAAGAATGGCTAGTTTACGACCGTCGTTCATACTCATTAGTTTTTCCTCGAAAGAAGCGCACCAGCTCCGATGCCTGCGGCAGCAGGTAGAGCAATGTTCTTACCTAAGGTCTTCATAGCCTGACGCTTTTGGTATTGCTTGTAAGCGGATAGCCCCTTACCTGCTACACCACCCGTGATTGCACCCTCAAGCGCTCCCCTAGCGATGTTACCCATACCTGCTGCTGCGTAGGGGTTGTTCTTCTTGAGCCTAGCTGCCTTCATGGCTAGAGACTCACCCGCCCTACCGGCGGCGGACAAGTCCTTACCTGGAGTACCTAACGACGGAGCAGGAATCTTGCTCTTACTATTCTTATCTGCACCGTGAAGGATCTCTGCCTCACGCTTAGCGCTCTTCTCAGCGGGGCTGAGGATGTACGAGGAGTCCCTAACCTGCTTCTTAACAGCGTCATCGGATGCCTTATAGACAGCGGTCCTAGCGTTAGGTGTGAGCATACGTAGCTTACGCAGCTTGTGGACCTCGGATGCAGCACCGGCTAAACCACCAAGTAGTGCACCCCACGCGGCACTAGCCACCTTCTCTTTGTTGCGATCCATGAACGTATCGGTGAGTGCCTCCGATGCGTGCTGGAGCGCTCTCAGTGTGTAGTCAGACATCTTTACCTCATTCCGTCAGATAGCGCCGGAGCTTCTTCTGAATATTCTTCTTGATGCGTGAGACCTGATAGTCAGGCAGGTTAACCTTCTTCGCAATCTCACCAGTACTAGCTACGCGTTCTTTACCTGAACCAATCAAGTATTCGTAGACGTCTCGCTCTGTGCCCTCTAGCTCGTACTTGAACAGGCGGATGACCTCTTCAGACTTAGAGGGGATGATAGAGTAGGGATCTTCATCAAACCCCTGAGATAGCAGGTCGTTGCGTAACTCAGAGTCCATGCGCTCAGCCTCTGCTTCACGCCAGTTGAGTCGCTCTGCGATCTCCTTAACCGTAGGCTCTCGACCTAGGTCCTCGCTCAGGTCAGCCTTAGCATTCTGGTACTTCTTAATCTTGTAGACACGATTCTCGGGAATGCGCCCAATGTTTTGGTTCTCTACAATAAACCGCTTTGCCTTATCTAGGTAACGATATACGTAGGTGCCAAGTGCTCCCTTCTCCGGGTTGTAGCTACGAAGCGCATCAACAAACCGAAGTTGGAACTCAGCCTCAATAGCTGAGTCCGGAATCATCTTGACCTTACCTTTGTATACGTTGGATTTACTTCGAATCATTGGACCAAACGAACGAAGGAGGGGCTTTAGATCATTGGGTGATCTACCGCCATCGTTCCAGGCTCTCCAAAGCTTAATCTCTTTTTGCTTACGTACCGCTAGCTCTCTAGCGCGCTGCTCTGGGTCTTCAGTTACACGTGAATGCGAACGGACGGGGACAGTCTTGCCCTCCGTCTTTCGTACATGTCCTTTAACTTGTGAAGACTTAGCGTACTTTAGGAAGTCGGTAATGGGTGTGCTCACAGGCAATCTCCTTTGTGGGTTCACCCAGCTTATACCAATACCTTAGTTCCCTAAAGCAGAGCCTGCTAGGAGGCCACCAGCACCAACACCTGCTGCTGTGGCAACGGGGTTCTTCTTAGCGAACGAGGTTAGCTTTGCGATGGGTGATCTCTGTGCCTTCATCGCCTTACGCGCCATGACCCCAGCTACACCTGTCAGAGCTGCAGCGCCTACAGCCTTGCCTGGGTTAGCCTTGGTCCACTTACCTAGGTCGTCCATCCACGATGACTTATCCCCAACGGCACCAGCTACCTCGTCAGTGCCCTTACCTTTCTTAGCTGCAGCTTCACCAGCCTCTACCAAGCTACCGGGCTTCTTCCTAGGTGCGCCGGGGGCATCGCCTCGCCAAGCACGTCCCATCTCCTTACGATAGTGCTTAGCAGAAGCACCCGCTTCGGACTTAGCGCCGCGAAAGGTATTAACGAAATCACTCGCAACACCACTCCCACCTGCCTTAGCAGCGCGGGACTTGGCTCCGATAGCCCTAATTGCCTTCAATAGAAAAGCGCGCTTCTCCAAACCTTCTGCGGTCGGAGATGCCAACGTAGTCCAAGCAACCTGTTCAGTATCTAACATGGTCATTCCTTAACGGCTAAGGGCTGCACCGCCGATAGCACCTACGCCAGCAGCGCCAGCTAACATACCTAGGCCCTTATTACGCTTGGCTAGCTTACGAGCCTTAAGAGACTTATGAAGCGCGCGAGCGCCAAGGGCCGCAGCGCCTGCACCAGCAATCGCAGCACCAGTACCTAGGCGTGCGTTACGTGTAGCCTTATTTGCCTTGTCGCCAACCTTGTTCTCCGCCAATACACCCTTTCGATAGGCGGACGACACCTCACCGTGGTGTGCCTTCTGCGAGCGACTAGTCATGGGTAGCGAGGCTAGGTCGTCAGCCTTCTGGGCCTTACCTGACATCTTAGCTGCTCGTTCAGCCGATTCCTTACCAGCCTTGCCGGACATGGTGGAGACGTAATTCATGAACTTGTCTTTGACGCTGGCCTTCTTGCTTTTACCCGCCGCGTACCCAGCACCAGAACCAGCAGCGATACCGGTCGCGCCCGCGAGGCCACCACCCAAGGCTAGCGCCTTGTTAACGCCCTTCTTACGCTTGTTGTATCTTGACTTCTTAACTGCATGGGATATGGCACCGACTAGTCCACCCTCGACTGCTCCGGCTGCGGCGTAGTGCTTACCCATGGGTGCAGATAAGAGGCTGGAGATGCCCGCATGTGTAGCAACGTCCCTCTTTAGTGAAGGCTTCTTACCATAAAGGGCTCTGTGCATCTTCTTAGCTGCGCCTGCCTGCTTTTCCTTGTTCATAGATTTCCCCATAAGAAGAGCAAGCTGCTCCTTCGCTAGTTTATTACCCGGTGATAGTGGAACAGCGGCCTCGGGCCCGACGTTGTTCGCGGTCTGAGTGCGCACATCGATGTTCTCGGTTACGCGGGCTTTGAAAGGTGACTGTGGCATTTAAGTTCTCCTGCTAGTTCCACGAGTATTATGCACTAAGGCTTAGATGTTTCGTAGAGTTCCTTTAGTGAAACACCTTTGGTGGTTAGGATGCGCTTCTTAGCGATACCCTTGCCGAAGTCCTGCTCCATAATCAGTAAGCCTTGGGTGTCCATCTCTTCATCTATGCTGAACAGTGACCCTAGACTAGCGGACTCAGGTGCCTCGGGTTCGGAGGTCGTCGACGTAGTCTTCGACCTTTTCATAGCGACCAGCTCTCGGATCAACGCGTGTGTCGACATTTCTCACCTTACCCTTGCCGTTTAACTTATACAGCGGCTCGTAATCTAGTCTAGCACCGTTTACATCCTGCAGTTGAGTGATGTATCCGAAGGCATTACCGTGGAAACCAATCAGATCAGGCAGCGGCGTGCTAGTTCGATATTTATCATTCGCTAATAGGTACCCGTTCTGGTTCCCCAACATAGTGTAAAGAGTGGCGAACTTCCTATTTGTATACGTATCTACGAATAGGTCAATGTCTGCACCCATTTCCTTTAGGCCCAACCATGTCTCCGCTAGATTATTACATGCCTGTTCCACGGTAATAGGTGGGGTAGCGATATCGGCAGGTATTGTGACTTCCTTAGAAGAGGTTCCGTCGTTGGTATCAAACTCAATTACCGCGCTCACCACCTCGCCATCTTCATTAGTCTTAAGGTCTGCCCCTGTGAATAGGGAAGTGTCCAGTACCGACAGGCACCCAAGCATCTCTGAGTAGTAGTCGGACCCAATGTTCTGTGCCTGGTAGATGGTGGAGAACCAGGGTGGGGTGGCGGTGTCTTCGAACGCAAAGGTTACCTGCCGCTTACGCTTGCTCGAGGAAACCTCGTAGATGTCTACGTACACGTTATGTTGCTCGGAGTACTTCCTCTCCTCAGAGGTCAAGTTGCCAGCAGTAGAGAACACCCGGTACTTACCAAAAGTGGGTGGGTCGTTGGCACCATTACCGCTAACAGCAGTCTGCATCTGGCCGATCCTAACGTTGGCCTCCGGAAAGTCTCGCCTCACCTTAACTAGGTATTTCTTCTTTGGATCACGTACAAAGCCATCGATCTCATCTAGCTCACCTCGCACGGTATCCCTTAGTGAGTTGTACTTAGGATTGTACTTAGCGGTGAAGCCCTCAGGCTCAGTGGCTGCCATGTTCTTAGTACCAACAGTCTTACCATCGTACGCACTGTATGCGCCCCGGTCAGCACTTACGTTCGTTGGGACTTTCTTACGCCTTGCAACCAGTTTGGTCTTAATAACTGTGGTCTCACCTACCTTGCCGCTAGTTCCACCAAAGAGGTCTATTCCTTCGTTGTGCCTACGTACCTTAACTAGGTCTAGTACGGTCTGTGCTCCACCACCTGAGGTGAGCACGTGGGTAACACTATGTACTGCTCCGATGTAGTGGGTACCTTCAGGTGGGTTGTCGATTAATGAGTCGACGTTCTTACTGCCAAATGCAAATCGCGATTCACCCTTTACAGGGTCCAGCACAATTACAGGTAGCCCAGCTACGATCTGAGGTGAGTACCTACAGGTGACACTCATTGAGCGGGTGGCGAACCTCTTGGCGAAGAATAAGTAATTGGCCGCTCGCTGCAGGTGCTCCTGTGGGGAGTGCAATGCTTGCCCTGCTACATCGGACCCATCCACACCTTTATGGCGTTTCTTGTCTGCTCTGATGGCCCGCTTGTTAATCTTCTTGAACACACCATTGTCACCTAGTCCCTCAATGGAGGGGATGATACCGGTGTAGAGCTCGTGCTCCATGATAAAGGAGACACCCTTCTTGACTGCGGCAGTGGCATCGGCAGACTTCGGACCACCAAGGATTGACGTATTAGGACTGAAGTACATGTCCTTCTTGTCCCTACCATAGGCAGTACGTCCGTGCAGCCACAGCCGGGTTATCTCACTGAGGTAGTCCTGCCCGAAGGTGATGCTCTGTACATGCTCAGGAAATAGCACATTGCACTTGGGAGGGGGCACCATGTATAGGTCAGGGCTAAACAGGAATGCGTTAAGTCTGGACTGTACGGGGATCTCTTTAGTTACTGTTTTATAAGGAGTTCCCACGCCTTTGCTTAGCGCCTGGGCTGCCTTGTTCAGGTACCCACGTAGTAGTATGAAGTTGGCACGTGTATGTCCAAGGTGACCAGCACTCTCCTGTCGCATGATAATAGTGAGCAAGCGCACAGCCTTGACTGCGTAGTCACAACCTACCGATATCTTCTCTACTCTTCTGCGTTG
>Ga0257118_1000441_pt1 | contig 40100 bp, 59 predicted proteins | sample SI112_150mmetaG_FD_190156 | JGI IMG/M metagenome (GOLD analysis project Ga0257118, IMG submission 190156) | Marine microbial communities from Saanich Inlet, British Columbia, Canada - SI112_150m | ecosystem: Environmental > Aquatic > Marine > Inlet | place: Canada: British Columbia | collected...
GATGCAGTAGGGCAGATGCTACTGAATATTCTCAGGTTGAAACAATTCGAAGGGTTTCAATTTGACTAATATACAGTAAGCTGGTGGGTTCGAATCTCACTCAAACTTTTTGTGACCGTGGAGTACCATTTCATTCCTGCAGGGTGATAATGGAAATCTACTCCAAAAATTTTATGCACTCGTAGCTCAATTTGGCAGAGCAGGGGCCTTTTAAGCCCAAGGTTGTAGGATCGTTGCCTACCGGGTGTACAAACAGGAGCGGGAATTATCCACTATGGAGAAGTTCCCAATCCGACCAATGCGGGATTAGTGTTTAACGGCTTAGCACGCGAGACTTCCAATCTTAAAGTATCAGTTCGAATCTGATATCCCGTTCCAAATTACACTGCGGTGACAGTAAACACCGCCTTCCTAGGGGTTAATTAGGGGCCTTCCATTCATCTTGGGTCTAAGAAAGGTGTTTTCAAGGAAACTGAAGGTAACCAAAGTTTGAAAATCACTTCTTTTAAAAAATGATTTTAAGTATCGCTCTATACTTGGAGACTGATGCATTGGTTTTAGAAGTGGATTTGTAAACCACATGAGCTTATCTCGAGTAGAGGTGCAAGTGGAAGCACACCGGCCTGTCACGCCGGAGGTTGCCGGTTCGATCCCGGTGTACTCGCCAAACACGCTATGATAGTATAACAGAATGCGGGTTATCAAACAGTTCGGTACTGCGGAAATAATCAGATGGAAGTGAAATGCTTTCCTCATAGCTCCTATTAAAATTAAAAAGGAAAAAATGAGTAACAAAATTAGACGACATGTAAAAGCTTCAACAAATTGGAAATATTTCATTTATGGAATATTATTGATAGGCGAAGGTCTTGTACTTGTATTATCACTTGGGAGATATGAAAGCGATTGGGCTTTCAATTACATCTTTAGTGATAAATTTACTCCTAAAAAATAAAGGTAACAAAATGATAGTAATGGTAATTTCACAGAGCCATAGCGATCCATCTTCATATAATATTATTGATTTGGACGCGTGGTTTCCTACGGATAAAGTTTCGGCCACAGTTAAGGCTGACATCGAACGGGAATTGTATTCTCCTAGAAAAGAATATTATGAAGAAGGATATCGCACAAGTAATGCTATCCATAATTCAGATGCAGAATTACATCTGCCAGTTACCATTGACCATGTAGTGTCATGCTTTTGCGACTAGAGGTTTTTGATGTTTAAGATTACAAAAAATCATTGGACACGGGTAATATGGATTACCGTAATTTTCGCATTCCTATTCCTAAGTTATACTGAAGAACAAGTTCATAATTCGGCATTGGAAAGCTTGGAACAAGTTGATCCGATATTGGAACTTGTAGCGGATAGCGATGGAACATACACAATTATCAATGACGGGGACACCACTCGTTATAGAGCACTATACAAAAACCAATTATATTAAAATATACATTGCGGGGAGCTAAGTGCCACGGAGCCTCATAAGCTCACGTTTCCAGATGCGATTTCTGGCCCCGCCACTAAATCTGAAATAGTACTAGCGTACTCCCTATGGGACGATATGGGGTCATAGCGTTCCGGTTCATTCTTGGTATATGAGTCGAAATTAACCAAGGTCTGGTCACTGCGACAGAAGTGATACGATATTCAGCAGGTTCACTTACCGAAACCGCTGATGCCAATCCTGCATCATAATTACAATGGTAATTTAAGGTACATTCAGAAGTACAATGGATATCTGGAACTGGAGTCAGTAGGCATGGACAACGGCTTGTCAAGCCGTGGAAGTGGGATCGTTACCCATCAGTTCCGCACAATGGGGTTATAGTTTAATCGGGAAAATCTCTGGTTTGCAACCAGAAGTCCTCGGATCGTAACCGAGTAACTCCACAAGTAACACAGCCGGAGATCAAGTGATCATAGGTCAAAGGTGTTCCTTCAGTCTAGCACTATCCTGTAAAGAATTTGCAGTCGGGTCATTAGCTTAATTGGGAAAGCATCTGTTTTGCAAACAGAAGGATGAGGGTTCGAAGCCGTCATGTATCCACAATCCGCCAGTTAGAGAAAATCTGGGAGCGGTATATAATTAAAAATTCTCACAATTTGGGTCGTTCGTACAACGGTAGTATACTGGACTGTAACCCCACGGATGGAGGTTCGATTCCTTCACGACCCACGGCGGTTTTAATAGATATTTGTCCACAAGCAGATTCTCGTACTTGATACAAAATTCTATAATTGGCTCCATCGTCTAGGATGATACAGGATACTGCCCTTTCAAGGCAGAGAAGAGGGATTGTTCCCCTCTGGAGCTACACAGCGTCTATTGGACTATCGGTTTATGTCACAGCCCTTTCAAGGCTGAGAGCGGGGTTCGATTCCCCGATAGACGACATTATGGTTCCATCGTCTAACCGGATAGGATACGGGCTTCTCAAGCCCGAGATTAGGGTTCGATCCCCTATGGAACTACACTTGAGAGCGTTAAAGGCGTATATGCTTTGGTTGACGAACCATTGTATTAGAAAAACAAAGGTGTAATTCCTTACCTCGAATCCAATTGAGAAACCTAAAAAGAGCACCAGACTGATAAACTTGTGGTCACTGGTTCAACTCCAGTCTTTGCATTATAGTGATGATCCGTTTCGGCGGGGGAGCTAGAAGCAATGTAGCTCAGTAAAGAGATTGGTTTCCATTAATGTACACGTGGCTGAGAGGCATAGGCACTGGATTGCAAACCCGGAGGACGTCAGTTCGATTCTGACCGTGTACTCAAACAAAAAAACATACATGGTGGCTATAGTGATAATGGTTAGCACGTCCGGCTGTGACCCAGATAGTGCGGGTTCGAATCCCGCTAGTCACCCCATAATAGTTTACAGAAGGGTTCTATTCAAAAACCCAATCCAATTTCCGACGTAGCTAATGGGTAAAGCGTCTGTTTGTTAAACAGGGTAATGCAAGTTCAAATCTTGTCGTCGGAGCAAAAATTTTAAAACTATTTAGAGCGTTAGTCTGTATATTTTTGTATTCTTTAATACTTATAATAAAGAGGAAATTTATATGGATAATGCAAAAAGATTTAAGGGGTCTGGTAATAGCATTTGTAAACATTGTGGAATGAAATTTGATGATGGTAGAAAATTAGGAGGGCATAGTGTTAGTTGCAAATCAAATCCAAATAGAAATAATTGGATAAAAAAAGTAACCGATGGTCATCCTAGACAAAATGTATCTGATGAAACCAAATCAAAAATACGAAAAACTATAAATGAAAAAATTAAAGATGGAACATGACATAATTCATTTTCCAAAAGTAGAACACATTTATATGATAGTAAATGCAATGGTATGGTTAAATTATATGGCAAATGAGAATTAAATTATGCCAAATGATTAGATGATAATGATATCCTATGAAGAAGACCAAAAGAAAATTTTTATTATGAATATGAAAATAAAGGGCATAGATATACTCCAGATTTTTATTTGATTAAACAAAAACAATATGTTGAAGTAAAGGGTTATAAGACTCCAAAAGATGAAGCTAAGTGGGAATGATTCCCACTTGAATTGGAAATTCTTACTGGAAAAGAATTGTTTAAAATGGGATTAATAGAATCTTATAGAAAAATATAAATTCATGTGTGACCGAGAGGCCGATGGTGGCAGACTGTTAATCTGTTTCGCGAGAGCGACGTCGTAGGTTCGAATCCTACCGCATGAGCAATACAAATTCCCCTGTAGTTTAATTGGCAGAATAAGGCTCTTGTAAAGCTTTGGTATCGGATCGTGGCCGGTCGGGGGATCAAAATTATTTTCAAATAAGCGAAAATAACGCTTGACTTTGTCAATATAATCTTGTATCTTCAGGTATGAAAAAGAAACTAATAAGAAAAGACAAAAATCGCATCCGACCTGAGATGCGTACCACAATTCCAACTCGGAAAGTGTTTAAGGATAAGACTAAATATAATCGTAAATCTAAACACAAAAAAGGCTGGTAAAATGAAAATTGTATATGTGGTACTAAGTAAATTAAAATATGGAAACCGAGATTCAGAAATTGACTCGGCATACGAATCCAAACCGGACGCTAAAGCGTACGTTAAGGAACAAAATGATAAAAATTCCATGTGGAAATATACAGTACAAAAAGTAAAAATCACGCTCCCATAGCTCAGCTGGAATAGAGCACTTGGCTACGAACCAAGGGGTCGGAGGTTCAAATCCTTCTGGGAGTACTTAAAATAAAATCACTTTTTTGAAATAAAAATGGTGTTTGGGCTTATAACCTAATATATATATACAAATACGGAATGAGAAAAAAAGTTAAGAAAATTGAAAAAAACGCTTGACTTTTACATTTAAATCTTGTATATTGATCATCGACACGAAAGAGTGTCAAAGTTTTTTGAAATTATAGAATTCGGATGTATGGATTCGCTTCACCTTCGGGTGATGAAGATAACCCTACGAAAGTGGGACTAAAGGGCTCGTAGAACAGCCGCTCTTAGTAATAGGAGACATCTATACAATGGTTTAACATATGAACCTCAGATTCCACCAGGAACGAGAGGATTGTATCTGGTTGTCGTGGAACAGCCGGTGAGGAGAAATCCAATAGGGATTGCCAGAGCGTCTTGTTCAAGGTAGGGATACTGAGGGCTTGATTCTAGTAATTATGTGTATTTTCTAGGGAAAGCATTGCATGAGTGGTAAAACGCTGGATTGTAATGTATAACTAAACATTTCATCGCAGGGTGAAACTGGAAATAATTAAGAACCGCTAAAATTCCTTATCCAGGAAATGGTATGAATCTGAATGGTATGTGTTCCTCAAAAGGGAGGACGCCATCGCTGGTCGGCGCAGATTCTAATATCCACAATACATCATGAATCGCCTCATTGGTTAGGCAATTCGCATTCTAAGCGAACTGGTGTGGGTTCAATTCCCACTTCACTGAAAAGTAAAAAGACCGACAGCGTTTAGGAGCAAAATTCCCTAATCCCTGACATCTTCGGATGAATCGGGGGCAACCAAACTCACAAGGTGCGGATGTTTTATGGCGAAAGTTCTAGTGGTGTTAAAACCTTAGTCAGTCCTGCAAGATTGAATAGCAATAAGTAACTGTGGAGATAACCTGAACGATAAGAGTGGTAGGCTAAACCTACTGGGACTGGTATCTTACTACTCGCAAGAGTATAGACCCTAGCGGGTTGTCGTGGACACAGGAAGGAATAAATAATCTTCCCAAAGGGATACTATAAAGGGTATAATCTCAACCCTACCAAGGACATATCGGATACGATCAAAATTCAATTTCCACTTATTTAAAATTAGAATAACATCGTAATGGGTTCGATTCCCATTGTGTCCACAATCAAAAATTAAAATTAGGTAAATGGCATTGTATTCCAACGGCAGAGAAAGCGGTTTCAAAAATCGTCCAGTGTGAGTTCGAATCTCACCAATGCTACAAAAACAAATAATGGTCCTCTGGCCCAACTGGTAGAGGCGTGCGGCTTAGACCCGTTCAATGTCAGGGTTCGACTCCCTGGGGGACTACATACATAGGGGTATAGTGTTTAACGGTAGCACGATGGTCTCCAAAACCATGAAGATCGGGTTCGAATCCTGATACCCCTGCACAAACGCACCCGTAGCTCAGTTGGCAGAGCAGGAGTCTCTTAAACTCAAGGTCGTAGGATCGTAACCTACCGGGTGTACAAAATTTAAAAAGAAAGGGTTATTAAAATGACAGTAGATGAACGATACGCAATAGATAGGGAATTTACATATTTCGGAGCATTGAGATTTGTATTGTACTTTATCGCTGGATTGTCTTTAATGTCTCACGGTCTTGTTATGGCTGGGGCAATGATTTCAATCGGTGCAACCATCGAAGTGGGCCGAAGAATATGGTTCAAGTTTAAAGATTAAGCACTGCTCCCATAGTGTAACAGGATTAGCACAAGAGCCTTCTAAGCTTTTAGTCGGGGTTCGAATCCCTGTGGGAGTACACAACCCGTTATTGGGCAAGTGGATGCCCCGCGGCCTGTAAAGCCGTCGTCTATGGACAATGTTGGTTCGACTCCATCTAACGGGACAAAAATTAAATATGGCCTAATAGCTCCAATGGTAGAGCGGAGGTGTGAAGTACCTCGCGTTGCTAGTTCGAATCTGGCTTAGGCCGCTATGTGACAACTTTAAATGGTATAGGTACAATTATCATTTAATCGGAATAACCCTAGAATCAATGCCGTACAATGAATCGGGAGAAACGGCCAATTGTAATGATGAAGTGCACTTCGGTTACAAACGAAATTCCAGTCACAATTTTCGCAGTGAGACAGGCGTGTAAGTGTCGGCTCATATTCGGCAACTCGGGAGTTCAAGTCTCCCCACTGCGACATTAGATGTATCTCGTTATCACTACACAACTTACATCAATTTTTAGGGCTTGTGCAAAGTTTCCCCCAAAACACCGCATGAGTCCGCACCTATCTCGGTAGCTCAGTTGGTTAGAGCGTTGGTCTGATAAACCAAAGGTCGTTGGTTCAATTCCAACTCGAGGTACATACATTCTCCAGTAGTTCAACGGTAGAACTTTGGTCTGATATACCAAGAATGGCAGTTCAAGTCTGCTCTGGAGCACAACACGCTGGATTAGTTTAATGGTAGAATTTCTCTTTTACATGGAGAAGGCGCGGGTTCAATTCCCCCATCCAGTACACATGCTCTCGTAGCTCAACTGGAATAGAGTTCTTGGTTTCGACCCAAAAGGTTGCAGGTTCGAGTCCTGCCGAGAGTACACATGCTCCCATAGCTTAATGTAAAGCCCCTGTCTTATAAACAGGTCAGATTCTGATAAAGTCGAGATGTTGGTTCAAGTCCAGCTGGGAGTACAATAACATGTCTAAGATATAGACATGAGCGAATAACGTGTCTAAATATCGTCAAAATTAAGACATGTTCTAAGTACATGTTGCAACAGACGACATGACAATTGGAAAGAAGGGGATAAAATTATGTTGCAAAAATTAAGTCTAATATTAATAATTATAATGTTAATAATGTCATGTGGAGAACCATGTATTACTGAAGACATTATTTATCCGATAATTACCGATACTACTGAATATTTCATTGTAAGTTCAGAATGGTACGGTGAACAAACACTTATGTATAGAATTTCATTTGAAATTATAAATGTAAATAAATCAATTCATGCAACAACGGCACATGTTAAAGAATATTCCGATGATAATATTAATTATTATTGGTTATTGTATGGCCGCCAAGAAGCACAATGTGATAGTTTGGAATTGGATTATCAATGGCGGGTTGATCTGTGGTATGATTCTATTCATTTTGACATCGATTCTATTGATGTTTCTATTCAACTCGATTCATTAATTATAGAAAAACGGATATATGATATAAATATAATTTAACAAATGGAAGGTACCGCTGAATGGCCGGCAACAAGGTTTGAACCCTTGGGTGTCCTTACGGGCAGGAGTTCGATTCTTCTACCTTCCTCACATTTTAATTTCTGACTTGTCGCTCTACGGAGAGGAAAGTCGGGTCATCGTTGCTTAACTCAGGAGACTGTATGTTAAAGCTGTTAGGGCATGAGTAAAGAAAAAGGGTTTGTAGTAATCATGCCAAACCAGAAACCCTGAAAGACACGAAATAGTCGTTCGTACTGGTGAGGATGTAATTCAAAATAGCTTAGAAGGTGAGCAATTCTATAATAGCAAGGTTGATGCAAATAGGTCAATGGCAAGTTTAAAGGACAGAACCCCGCTTACAGGAAATTAAATTAAAATAACGCTTGACTTTGTGAGAATAATCTTGTATCTTCAGGTATTGACAAAAGGGAATTGATATGAAAAAAGGAACAGCATCATAGTAACCTAACAAGGAGAACTATGATGAAATCAATAACGTATTATGAATATGATTGGACTGATAACAGTCCACTATTCAATAAAATCCACCGACTTAAAGTAGCAATGGATGAAGGATATTGTACATTATGTCACCCACATCGGGGCTGTAATGCATATAATAAATTCCACCGGAAAAGAAGCTGGAAGGAATACCGCAAGTATCAATGTAAAGATAGAAATTAGGTGGAGATCATGGGAGATAGAGCCCCAGATTGTATCAAAGCCGATTGGGTAGCTCTACCAATCAATTTGGGCCTAAAGCTTTAATGGTGAAGCAACGGTCTTTTAAACCGTAGAACTGGGATCATTACCCTGTGGGCCTACAAATTAAAAGGATAAGAAAAATGAGAGCAGAACATATTAACGAGTGGATAACAATAGAAGAATGTGTCCACGGTGGATTTTATAAGATTCACGGTCGTAACTTTGGTTACGGTGTTTGTATCAAAGGTGACGGTAGATTTAAAACACAGTTCTATGGAATACGATATAAATTTGGTGATAGATTTTTAGACGGTGAAATTCACTGGGATGAAAATGATCGATATGGTACTGCAAAACCATTGGAATTTATTGAAGCGTGTCCATATAATTATGATGACAATTATACCGAACTGTTTGAGTACATTGAAAAAAAAGAACAACTTTTGGGTGAATAACCCGATACTTATTATAAGAATAGCGGTATAGTATAACGGTTGATTATACTGGGCTTTGAACCCGGTGATTCCAGTTCGATTCTGGGTGCCGCTGCAAAAATTGATTCATGGTGTAACGGTAGCATCGCAGGTTCTGAGCCTGTCAGGTTGGGGTTCGAATCCCTATGAATCAGCTAAACAAAATGGAGGTTATATGTCACAATTTTATGGCACAGTACAAGGTAATAGAGGACAAACCAGTCGTGGTGGTTCTAAGAATTCAGGTATAGAAACATATACAGCATCATGGAGCGGAGCAATCAGATGTTACGCTTACTATGACAAGGAAACTGACACCGATATGGTCAGAGTTGAAAAGACTACTTGGCGTGGGTCTGGTGACAGTAAAATTTTATATGAAGGTCCAATAGGACAAGAGTAAAAAATGCGGGTGTAGCTCAGTCTGGTAGAGCTCCAGGTCGACATCCTGGGCAAGCGTCGGTTCAAATCCTGCCACTCGTACAAATCAAAATTAAATTATAAGGAAAAGTTATGGGCGAAGTTAAAGTTATAAGTGAAGGTCAACGGTATAGGGAAATTATTAGAGATGATGTTACCGTTCATCAAGAAAAGAATCAAGATGGCAATTGGGTTGCCAGATTCACAATGAAGGAATACACTCGGATTGCCAAAGAGCGTGAAGATGATGAGAAAAAAGAAGTCCAAAGGCAGGAGCACAAAGAGAATAATGCTTAAAAAATTATGGTGCCGTATATTTGGACACAAGGAATATACAATGGTATCACCTAGCTTTATGGAAACCAGAGCGGTGTGGAATAAAAACTGCCCAAGATGTGGAGTAAAATTACGTGAGTGGAATTAATCTAACTAAAAAAAGTAAATTGCTAGCTCTCATATTGAGACACAAGCCAGAACAATTCGATATTACATTGGATGCTGAAGGATATGCCAATGTATCAGATTTGTTAGATACTGGCAAATTTACTATGGAAATGTTAGAAGAAATAGTGAGTACTGGTCCAAAAATCAGATACGCATTTGATATCACTGGGGAAAAGGTTAGAGCGATGCAAGGTCATTCAATCGAAGTAGATTTGAAACTGCAAGCAATTGCTCCACCGGAAATATTGTATCATGGGACACCGCCTAAAAATATCGATTCGATTATGAAAAATGGATTGAATAAAGGTAATAGACAATATGTACATTTATCAGCGGATGAAAATACCGCTGAAGTGGTTGGGAAACGAAGAGGTTCTGATCCGGCCATATTGGTTATCGACGCATTAAAATTGCACAATGATGGTCACCCGTTTTATTTAGCTGAAAATGGGGTATGGCTTACAGACAATTTGGATGCTTTATATGTTAAACGAATTATTTGGTAATGGAGGTTACTGTGGACAAGTTAAATAAGGTTGAAATGAATGCAATAATTGAAGCACTTCTGTTTACATATTGTGTAGATATAAATGCTGATTTTGAAGTCGATGATGAGACACTATTTGAAATAGCTGTGAAGCTTCAAAAAATGATGGGCGAGAAAGCTACTTTGAATAAATTTTATATTCTAGATGGTATGCATGAGGAACCTCTAAAAGTGAAAAATTTAATCGCCAATTTTGATATGAAAGTTGGTAAGTAAAAACCTGCTGTAGTTTAGAAGGTTAGAATACACCTTTGGTATGGGTGTGACTGTGGTTCGATTCCACACGGCAGGACACAAATGCTCTTATAGTATAATCGGTAGTACATCAGTTTCGTAATCTGAAAGCATCGGATCGTAACCGTTTAAGAGCTCTAAAAAGGATAAAATTATGACCAAAAGAAAATTAAATAAAGCTGAAACATTTGAAGAAATGGAAGCTCGCTGGAAACAAGAAAAGGCGGACAGGAAAGTGATTGTCAAAATTTGGGATGCTATTACTGATCACACATATTGGCCAGTATATAGATTTTTCAATAATGCACCATACAGAACGTATATCAAACGTCCATTGCAGAGAGCAATTAGAGGTTATGACGATACGGCATCTTGGAGCTTGGATTATCATTTTATTAAAGTGATACTTCCTCCCCTTAAAGAATTAAGAAAAGATACACATGGGGCACCTTCAACATTTGTTGGAGCGGACGCTACAAAAAAAGAACGGGATGATGGATTTCAAGCTTGGTTAGATACATTGGATGAAATGATTGCTGGTTTTGAAGAGGCGGAAAAAATGGTAAATGGATTTGCAATATTCGATACGGATTATGCAAAATTGCCAGATCACATGAAAAAACATTATAGCGATAAAAATACTTGTGAAATTATTAGTAAAGAAAAGCATGATAAGGCCTTTGATTTATTCAAAGACAATTTTTATGCATTATGGGACTAAATTATGTTATTTAAACAATGTACACTAGCAAAAGGCAATATTAAAGAAGTATCATGGATACCTTGGAAATTTGCAAAAAAGAATAAACCAATCAAATTGAAACTCAATGGTAATTGGGAAGAGGGTTGGATAGTTGAAAAGGTTGGAGAGAATTCGGTAAATGAAGAATATTTACTGGAATTCCAGAACAACTATAAAAATCACAGAACAATAACGGATATTTAAAATGAAATCAATTTATGTAGTTACAACGATTTATGTGCCAAAGGAAGCTTGGGATATGGATATGTGGTCAGAAGATTTATCATATGATCTTGTCCCAGAAACAAAAACAAGATGTGTGGCGTGGTATCCAGAAGAATCCGATGCCATCGCTTGTATCATGGGTGGTGGTACATTCTTGTCTGAAGATGGATATTATAATTTGGCTGTTATTGAACACATTAAACCTGGGATATACCCATATCCAAGGGAAGATGGAGAACAGTGGTTTTCTTATGATTCCGAGACTAAGGAATGGGCACCAACAGATAAACCAAAATTTTACGAACGTGTTCAGGGATTTGGTATAGGCTAGAAATTGCGGGATTAGTATAATGGCATTATATCACGTTGCCAACGTGAAGACGTCGGATCGTTACCGACATTCCGCTCAAAAAAATAAGAGGTTATAATGAAATGCGTGCACGTGAAAAAAGAGCCGTTTGATATTTACATCGGCCGCCCTACAAAGTGGGGCAATCCATTTACACATAAGGGTGAAGCTCTAGCCAAATACAAAGTAGATACCAGAGAAGAAGCAATCGAAATGTATAAATGGTGGGTAGTTCGACAACCTGAATTAATGAAAACATTACACGAATTAGAAGGAAAAACACTAGGATGCTGGTGCAAACCCAAAGCATGCCATGGTGAAGTATTAATAAAATTAATAGAACATTTTAAAGAAAAGGAACAACATGAAGACGAATCTGAATGAACTGATTTTGAGTAGAATTGAAAATGACTTAAACCCCATTACCGGGGACAAACTTGTACCACAAAATGATGACTGCATTGTATATTACAATGATGAACCGGCCATCATCCCTAGAAAATACATTCACTATACAAATAAAGGAAAATAAAAATGGAACGATTTTTTACCGCTGATCTTCATTTCGCACATCAAAGTATTATACGGCACTGTGATAGACCGTATGACAATGTGCATGAAATGAATGAAGCATTGGTTGAAAATTGGAACTCGGTTGTAACTGAAAAATCATTGGTTTATATATTGGGAGACTTCGCATGGATGCGACCCGATTATTGGATGGATAGATTGAACGGTCAGAAGATTCTCATCATTGGGAATCACGATACGCTCAACAGCGACGCTAAGAAAAAGTTTCAATTTATCAAACCGATGTACGAAACAAAAATTGATGGACAATCAATCACAATGTGCCACTATCAAATGAGTGAATGGAACAAATCGTTTCATGGATCATGGCACCTATACGGACACTCACACGGAAATGCAACGGAATGGGATGATAAACTATCCTTTGACATTGGGACCGACTTGTGGAATTACACACCGGTTCATTGGGACACAGTAGTCAATAAAATGCAACACAAAATGGCAGTTAGAGACGAAATTAAGGCTCAGCGTGAAGCTGAAAGTCCTTGGGTTCCCGGTCAAAACCGTATCAAAATCACAGAATTTAATCAACAATTTATAAAATAAAGCTTGACATTGTCAATATAATCTTGTATCTTCAGGTAACACAAAAGGAGACAGAAATTGTCTGAAAAGAAGTACACGTTTTTACAAGTGCGTGCCGTACATCATTATATTATTGAGGGAGAACATTCAGAAGAATATCTTAAACGTATCGCTGAAGAATGGTTTATGGAACATTCATTGACCATGCACCACGCGGGCCGTGATTCTTCCGAAATTGGTGGTGCCGCATTTGCACTTGATGTAAAAGAAATCAGCTCAGAAGAATTGAAAAAAACAATGGACAAAAACGAAGATTCTGTAAATAGTCTGAAATATGACGATTTGCCGGATTATTATTATCCAAAGGAGGATACATGGGAACTCGAGGAGCACTCGGATTTATTAGAAACGGAGAACATAAAGTAACATATAATCATTATGATTCTTATCCAAGTGAATTGGGCAAGAATGTAATTTTATATTTAGAAAATAGGGGTCGTGATTTGAAAAATCTGAATGAAGATTTTGACGCGATTACTATGGTTAATGAAGATGACACCCCAACTACTGTGCAAAAACAGTTGTGCAAGGACAATGGATTATTTGATGATGGGGTTGCAACCCAATCTGATGACGACTGGTATTGTCTTTTAAGGGAGGGACAGGGTTTACTTGAATCAAATGTTAAAGTTGGATTTATGATAGATTCTGAAGAATTTTTATCCAATTCACTTTTTTGTGAATATGCATATATCATCAATTTGGACACGGAGCGGTTGGAATTTTATACTGGGTTTGAAAAGGATAAAATTAATGGTAGGTATTCCGACGCTGAAAAGGATAGTCAAGGTTATGGTGGAGTTCATCTAATCGGTGAATTTCCAATTGAAAGTGTGACAATGGAAGATTACGATAAGGCCCAAACGGCCATTGAAAATGGTGAGAATTTAGCGGCCATTTTCGAAATAGAAATGGAAGACTAAAATATGATTAATCAATTAATACCAATGGTTGTAGAACAAACTGGGCGAGGAGAACGTGCTTATGACATTTTCAGTCGTCTATTAAAGGAACGGATTATTTTCTTGAGTACTCCGATTGACGATAATGTATCTACTGCAGTAATTGCACAATTACTTTTTCTTGAATCTGAAGATAATGAAAAAGATATTAATCTGTATATCAATAGCCCCGGTGGAATTATTACTTCTGGCTTGGCCATTATGGACACAATGAATTTTATTAAAGCTGATGTTTCAACGATTGCCGTTGGACAGGCTTCTAGTATGGGAGCATTATTGTTAGCGGCTGGAGAAAAGGGTAAACGATTTGCTTTACCAAATTCCAAAATTATGATTCATCAACCGATGGGAGGAGCCCAAGGACAGGCTTCAGATATCATAATTGCGGCAGAAGAGATTCAAAAAACCAAAAAGAAAATGAATCAAATGTTAGCCAAATTTTGTGGCAAAAGACTCAATCGAATTGAAAAAGATGCCGACCGCAATTTTTTCATGTCGGCAGAAGAAGCCGTAGAATATGGTTTGATAGACAGTATTATCGGTGTTAAATAATGACCATAAGCGTCTTTATACTTGAAGATGACATGGACAGGATGGAATGGTTTTATAAACACATGCCGGAATTGTTAGATACTGATGATTATAAAATCGTATGGTCTGATGAAATTGAAGATGCCAAAATCAAGTGGAATAAATATGATACCATTTTTGATATCTATTTCTTAGATCATGATTTGGGTGGAGATCAAATGGTAAGTATTCAGGAGTCAAATACTGGCTCTGAATTTGCAAAGTGGTTAGTTAAACAGGGAGTGAAAGGTAATAATGAAACTATTTATGTCCATTCATTAAATCCCGCAGGTGCTATTAATATGATGGCTAAGTTTGACAAATCAATAAGAGCTCCATTTACCTGGTTGGTAGATGGGGTAGATAAGTTATAAACACATAAAGCTCAAAGGAGAAAAAATGAGAAAATTTATGTTGGTATTGTTAATATTCATTATGGCGTTTTCAGTAATGGATTGTAGTGTATCGTCAGCGGATGCTGGTGAAGAAGTGGTTTTTGTGAGGAAGCCTATTATTTTTGGGTTTATGAGTGGTATCATTCCGGAACCATTGATTGCTGGGGAAACCCGGTGGACTTTGTTTACGACATCGGATGAAACTTATATTATCTATCCCACAGAATATAAAGAGAATTTTAATGATCTTATTACGGCGGACAACAACCCAGTCGATTTTGATGCATTTCTCGAATTAAAAATTGTGGATAACAAAACCCCACTATTGCATGAAATTGCTGGAGTTAATTGGTATAAGAATAAAATCGCGAAGAAATTTAGAGGGTTTATTCGAAATTTCGGTCGTGGACAAACCATGTTTGCATTGACAACCGATGGGGCAGTAACAGACTCAATGGCTCTATCAGCGTGGGCAAATATCGAAGCATATATTTTAGAACAGGGTCTTCCATTAGAAGTCGTTCGTGTTAATATTGGTAAGGTGACACCACCACAATTGGTTTTGGATGAAACGATAAAAACCGCAGCACAGAAACAGCGTCAGAAAACAGAAGATGCTCGAGCTGCTGCAGAATTAAATCGGGCCGCTGCTGAATTGAATAAAGCTACCGCAGATAAGGCGTATAAGAAAGAATTTAATATGACAAATTCTGAATACCTTAGACTACGTGAACTTGAAATTCAAAAGGAAATCGTAGAGTTGGCTAAAGATAATGAGAATGTTGACCTTCTTATTAATATCGGGAATGATTCCGTACAACCAATGAAATCCATAGGTCGATAAACAACTAGCCCCCTTAAGTGGGGGCACATGATCTCGTAGTACAACGGAAAGTGCGTGGGTTTCCTAAACCCGAAATGAAGGTTCGATTCCTTCCGAGATTACACTGGAAATAATTTGATTTGATACTTATTTCTACAATAAAAACAAGGAGTTAAAATGAAAACCGAAGACCCAGAAATTAAGATACCGACAATGCTCATTATGAGCGTTAAGAAATTACTTTTAATAGTAATGTCGGTAACATTAATATTCAGCCTAATGGTTGTATTATCATACAATGCAATATCAGTATTTCCAATGGAAGTACATTTGCAAGGAGAAATAGATACACTACAAATGGTAGCGTATGAACAATATATAGATTTAACGGATGCTTTAAAGCACATTGTGGATTTGGAAGCGAGAGTAACCGAATTGGAAAAACCAACATCATTGGCGGTAAGGGTAACAAATTATTACCCAGTCGAAGCCCAATGTGATGCCGACCCAGATATTACCGCAAGTGGTGCAAAAATTGATATACCAAATGCGTCACAACATAGATGGATTGCAATTAGTTGGGACATGCATACAAAATTAAGTCACCGATTGCCAGAGGATGACCCCGCATATGGTAAGGGAATATTCGAAATGGGTGATTATGTGGAAGTAACAGGTGCGGGCATTTGGGATGGCATTTATCAGATTGAAGATACTATGAATTTCCGTCACCGAATGGCAATTGATATTTTGACAACAGATGGAACGGATTTAGCATACGCTGAAAATGTTCAAATTACAAAGGTGTTTATACCAGAATTACATGCAATTGATGCATAAATAATTGTATTTACGCATATTAACAGATACTTATTAACAAGGAAGATTGACAGAGTGGTAATGTGCTAGGTTGCTAACCTAAGGCTGTCCGTAAGGGTACACTGGTTCGATTCCAGTATCTTCCTCAATTATTATACCCAACTATAATGGTTGGGTAAAAATTATTATACCCAACTATAAACTAAAGAAAGGGTTATAAAATGACAAAATGGCAAAGATTCACACGCAAAAAAGTCGATGACTTGGAACAGACAATTCTAAAGGACATTGCAAGTGCTCCAACTGATAAATTGACTTGGTATATCGGAAGTGACAGTCAAGTTAAGAACGGTAGCATTAAGTACATTACTGCAGTTATCGTGTTGTTCGATGGACAGGGTGGTCGTGGTTATTACAAAGAGACCGTTGAAAAATTGGGCTACAAGATTTCTATCAGGCAGAAATTGTTTCAAGAAACTCACATGTCCGTAGAAACAGCAATGTGGTTGAATCCAATTCTGGAAGACGCTGGATATTGCGTTGAAGCTATTCACGCTGATGTAAGTAGCAATCCAATTCACGCTAGTAACGCGGTTATGAACGAGTGTCTTGGTTACATTACAGGTGCTGGTTTCACAGCGGTTGGAAAACCAGACTCCTGGGCTGCAATGGAGATTGCTGATCGTTTCAGTAAATAGACTGCTAAAGTAATAGCGTGTTTTTCTTTTTTTGATGATACTTATTATTGAAGGAGAAAGACAATGATTATATACAAAACTACAAACACCTTAAACGGCAAATTCTACATAGGGAAATCTAAATATGATGACCCCGACTATATTGGTTCGGGGTCCATATTGAAAAAAGCAATAAAAAAATACGGCAAGGAAAATTTTGTTAAAGAAGTTATAGAGCATTGTGAGGATGAAACACAATTGAATATCAGAGAAATATATTGAATTAAAATGACCGATGCTGTCAATATTGGATATAATTTGTATCCTGGTGGTGAAGGTGGATGCACACCAGAAGCTTCCAAGAAAATAATTAAGGCGAGGCATAACAACGGACAACCATGGCATTCAGCTGAACGCAATCGGAATGTTTCTATCGCTTTAACTGGTCATAAACAAACGGCCGAAACTAGGAAAAAGAATAGTGATTCCCACATGGGTCAGGAACCGTGGAACAAAGGATTAACATCCGACGATCCCCGTATCAAAGCAGGATCAGAGAAACAAAAAATTACAAAAAAGAAAAAATTTGCAAGTGGGGAATTGACTAATACTTGGAACAAAGGTAAAACCATCCAAGAATATTTCCAGTTGAAATGCCCTGTATGTGGACAGGAATATGAAATTTATACATACCCACGATGATACAAAAATGGCAGATACAAAAAGACTTGTTCAAAGCCATGTGCAGATAAAAAGATGTGAGAAAGTAGAAGAAAATAAATGTTTAAAAATAAAATGAAATTATACATCGCTGGTCCCATTACAGGTGGGACATTTGAAGATGTAGAAAAAAAGTGGGCCGGCACTATCAAACGGTTAAAAAAACACTATACCATATTGTCCCCATTATTTGGCAAAGCCAAATACACTAGACCGGAAATGAAATGTGAAGCTTCCGAAGGTCAGAAGATGAAATATTTATCACCAATCACCACGGATAGGGCAATTGTAGGTCGTGATCATTGGATGGTGGAACAATCGGATATTGTATTTGTGGATTTGACAGGTTCTAAAATAGTATCAATTGGGTCGGTGTGTGAAATCACTGCCGCCTATTTGCACAACAAACACGTTGTGGTAGCGATGGAAGAAGGCAATATCCATAGACACGCGTTTGTACTTATGGAATCTGATATTGTATTTCCAAATAAGGAAGATGCTTTAGATTATATTGAAGAATTAGGAAAGAGCTTTAGAGGTTAATATGGCTACAAAAGTTACAAATAAGGTTATTAAGAACATATTCAACTGATGCCTCACAGAATATGGTGTCAGTAAATATCAGGGATTTGAACCCGAATTGATTATAGACAACACTAAAGATCACCCCAGCAATGGAGAATTCGTATTTGAGGATAACGAGGTATTTATCTATCCAAAAACGGAAGGAATGGATATACAGAGAACTATATTTGTTATGATACACGAATTCAAACATTACCATCAATCGCCAGTTTGATTGTCTCGGTATATCAATATGTATAATAACGCTCCAAATTGCCCATATGAAATCGAAGCGGACGCCGTTGCCGAAGCGGATTGAGAAAAATGTTATCGGAAATTATTTTTAGAAAAAGCATAATACCGCTTGACTTTATCGGCTTTTTCTTGTATCTTCAGGTATGAAAGGAAAAGATATGATTTTTTTATTACCACAAAACCCACTTGAAAAAAACAAACCAGATTTCGGATTTGAAGAAGAATATGAGGCTCTAAAATTATTGGGTCAAAATATCATGTTGTTCGATTTTGCAGATATGGACGCTGGTGGATACGGGTGGTTACAAAAAATTCCAGAAGGTGAAGGTACATTACTTTATCGTGGCTGGATGATGGATGACGCTACAATGAAATGGTTTCAGGGCGAATTGGAAGATAAAGGTTATGCCTTTTTCCAAAATCACAATGACTATACCAAAGTACATTACTTTCCATATGCATATATGGCATCAAAAACATTGCGGAAATACTCACCAAAAACGGTGACACTTCCAGCTAAATATTTCAATCCAGAATATGTTGAAACTCAATTGGACGGCAAACCATATATCGTTAAAGATTATGTAAAGTCAGCTAAGGGTATTGACAACGCATTGGTTGTAACCGATCCTACAAACTATCAGGCCGCAAATATGACTGTTCATAATATGATCAGGGGTCGTAAAATGTATGGATTTAATGAGGGAATTGTCGCTAAGGAATTTATCGATTTCAAAAAAGATGAAAATGGAAACTCATTGGAATTCCGAGCATTTTTTGTCAATGGAAAAATGGCATCGTTTAACGCCAATGGATGTGAAAATCCTAAGTATATTGGTGATGGTTCCATGTATATCCATTTGGACAGAATTGCAAAGGAATTGAATGTTCCATTTCTAACTATTGATATTGGAATTGACAATGATTTTAATTTCCACATTGTAGAAACTGGTGCTGGTGAAGTATCTGGGTTGGCCTCAAGTGCTAATCCATTGGTTTTCTACAAACAATTAGTAAACAAACTGAGAGATGCCTAATTTTATTAGGCATTTTTCTTGCTATATTGCAAAATAACGCTTGACTTTGTCATTTTTTTCTTGTATCTTCAGGTATGAGAGAAAAGGAAAACACAATGAAAATATGGAAAAAAGAAGATATCAGGAACTTATTAATCGTTAGAGATGACGCAGTTGTTCGTGGAATGTTAGTCATTTATGATTTACAGACCGCCGATGAACAAAGTTCCGAATACACAATCGAAGCGAATGGGGTTGGATACTCTGGAGCACACGCTGAGATTATGACTTCTTTTTCGAAGTTCTATCTTAAGAATAATTTCTTGAGTAGAAAACAGATAAATATCGCGAGGCGTATTATTCTAAAATACACCCGTCAACTGGCGGAAGCCGCTAATAAAAATGAAGAGAAAAAATGGGAAGCCGACAATGGGTCGGTTAGAACTCCCGATGAATTAATCGCAATCTGCGATGAAGGGTAATATTTAATGGCACGTAAGAAATTGGCAAAAAGAACTAAAGCTAAAGCATCTGGTAAGGATTTTGATTCAAGATCAGTAGCATTCAAATGGGTAGTTTGTAAAGAAGAAGGATGTACAGAAGAAGTAAAAATTGATGTACATAGCGTTGGTGCAATTTGTTATAAACATACAATGGGCAGGGTTCCATTTACTGAAGTAAAAACTAAGAAAGCCAGTGGTCGCCCGCGGGGATGGCAGTTTATGAAAGTATTTGTTGATAAGGACAAAAACGTATTTCATAGGGGCGAGGAACAGACCAAATTAAAGGGTACATTACCAGTATCAGATGTTAAGAAAATTAAAGCGGATCAGAAATTGGCCGCTAAGGAAAAGGCCGAACGTCGTCGTCTCAAATTGATTAAGAGGCATGAAAATAAAAAAGCTGCTTTGAAAAAGGCCGCCGGTACAGCAAAACCGGGTCGTCCTAAGACTGAGAAAAAGCCCGTCAAGAAAACGGTAAAAGTTCAAACCAAATCTGGTGAACTTAAAATTCCGTATAAATTAAAAAATAAAAAATACTTTGTCGCGAGTGACAACAACCGAGCATGGGGAAAATTCGATACCGTTGCCGAAGCCAAAAAGGCTCAAACCAAATTCCGAAAAGAAGTTGGTAAGGACAATATTAAGGGCATCGTATTAGTGGGACCCAATGGAAGGACTTGGAAATAAAATGACTGATTGGGATCAAACCGATTTAACGGATTTTGAAAAGTATGAATGGTATGTGAAAATGCATTCCAATGTACTTTCCGCATACCGTACATTGCCAGGAGTAATGGACAATTTGGACTTTGTGCCCGACGATATTCACGCTGATTATATGAAAATCATTACAACCAAGGAAAATGTTTTGGGAGAAATGGTTATTTATTATTATGGTAAAGTACTGGAATATCAGAAAATTATGGGATTCATTGATGAATAAAATTATTACAGACGAAAAACTTCTAAGAAATAAATGTGTGGATGTCTCACTTGAAGAAGGTGAACTGATTGCCGCACAGTTATTTGATGTTTTATCCACGTCTGAAGCTGGGGTGGCAATCGCCGCCAACCAAATTGGAATTGAAAAGAATGTCGTGGTTATCAATGTAAAAGAACCTATTTATCTCATCAATCCAAAAATTACGAATCAGTCTGGGGAAATCTATTACGATGAGGGATGCCTATCATTCCCCGGAAAATCAGCAAAAACAAAAAGATTTAGTACAATAGAAGTATCAGCTGATAATTATCCTGCAGGTGTATGTTTTACATCGTTGAGTAGAAATGAAATTGATATGTTAGAATGTGTCGCCGCTCAACACGAATTGGACCATTTGAATGGAATTACTATGTTTGATCGGGAAGTCAAGTTGGAACCAATTAAGTCCGAGCGAAAGTTTGGCAGAAATGAAAAGGTGACAATAACAAGGGATGAAGAAAAACGAGAATTAAAATGGAAAAAGGCAGAAAGTTTGATACTTTCAGGAAATTGGAAACTATTTATAGAAGATTAAAAAGGACAAGGTTATGATTATAAAATCTATTTTAGATGATGATATGTACAAATTCACGATGCAGAACGCGGTTGTTAAGCACTATCCAAATACAATAGTAGAATACCGATTTAAAAATCGAAATCCAGAGAATAACATATTCACCCACGAACACGTTGAAGAGATTCAGCGTGAAATTAATGCTATGGCAACATTGTCATTAACTGAAAAGGAACGGAAATTCTTAGAAGATAAGGCTCCATACTTGGATGGAATGTATCTTGATTTTTTAAGTGGATATAGATTTGATCCAAGTGAAGTTACGATGACTTCCAATGAAAATAACGAATTGGAACTGTCAATAATGGGACCTTGGTATAGAACTATCCTTTGGGAAGTACCTTTAATGGCTATTATTTCTGAAGTATATCTAAGATCATCACTACCAAACATGCCCGAAACAATGAATAGCATTCTCACAAAACGGAATATGATTCAAGGTTCGGAAATCAAGGTGGCTGATTTTGGTACACGGCGCCGGCGTTCTTATGAAATTCATCGATTGGTTATTGAGAATTTACATGACGTTTTGGTTGGTACAAGTAATGTACATTTAGCTGAACAATTCGATATTACTCCAATTGGAACACACGCCCACGAATGGTTTATGTTTCACGGAGCAAAATACGGATATCAGTCAGCTACATACAAATCTTTAGAAAAATGGAGTGATACATACCGAGGAAGCTTGGGTATCGCATTAACAGATACATATACAACAGACGTATTTTTACAGGATTTTGATATGTATTTCGCTAAATTATTCGATGGAGTTCGGCACGATAGTGGAGACCCAATTGAGTTTGGTGAGAAGATTATCGAGCATTACAAATCATTGGGAATCGATCCAATGTCAAAAACGATAGTATTTTCAGATGGATTGAATGTACCAAAAGCCGTAGAAATAACGGAACATTTTAGAAATAAAATCAAAACTTCATTTGGAATTGGTACTAACCTTACCAACGATACTGGAGTAATACCATTGAACATGGTTATAAAATTAAGTGGCATTTACGATAGGAATTCAAGAAAAATTCACGCGGTTAAATTGTCAGACAATGTAGGAAAAAACACAAGTGATTCACAAGAAGCAATAGAAAATTGCAAATTCACGTTAGGATTACAATAAAAATAAAAGGAAAATCAAATGGCAAAATATATAGAATTTGATAGGGAAGCTAGAGAAAAGTTAAAGGTTGGAGTTGATACTCTTGCTAATGCAGTGCGTGTAACATTGGGACCCAAAGGCAGAAATGTAGTAATTGAGAAGAAATTTGGTTCTCCATACATTACTAAAGACGGTGTAACAGTCGCCAAGGAAATTGAATTGGAAGACCCAAGAGAGAACATGGGTGCCCAGATGGTACGTGATGTAGCGTCAAAGACATCCGATATTGCTGGCGATGGCACGACAACCGCCACAGTATTGGCCCAGTCAATTGTCGAAGAAGGATTGAAAAATGTCACCGCTGGTGCAAATCCAATGGAAATTAAACGTGGGATTGATGCTGGTGTAAAAGAAGTAATTGAAATTATTAGGGATATGAGCAGGGATGTTCAGAGCCAAGAAGAGATTTCACAGATTGGAACTGTGTCCGCAAATAACGATATAGAAATTGGTGAAATTATCGCTGATGCTATGGATAAGGTTGGAAAAGACGGAGTTATTACGGTTGAAGAATCAAATACGGCCGATACCTATCTTGAGACGGTCGAGGGCATGCAATTTGATAGGGGCTATCTATCACCATACTTTGTAACCAATTCGGAAACAATGGAAGTTCAATTGGACGATGTGGTAATTTTACTGCATGATAAAAAGATTGGCGGAGTACAGCAAATTCTGCCGGTTTTGGAATTATTGGCCGCTACTAAAAAGCCGATTTTGATTGTAGCTGAAGATGTTGAAGGTGAAGCTCTAGCAGCTTTGGTTGTAAATAAATTGAGAGGTACATTGAATATTGCGGCAGTTAAGGCACCAGGATTTGGTGACGGTAGAAAAGCTATGTTGGAAGATTTAGCCATTTTAACTGGTGCAACCGTGATTTCTGAAGAACAGGGTTACAAACTTGAAAATGCTGATCTAGATATGATGGGCACATGTAAAAATATCATTATCGATAAGGATAGAACAATTATTGTCGGTGGTGATGGTGATAGTAAAATTCTTGAAGATCGTATCAATGAAATGAAAGTGCAAATTGAAAACACAACTTCCGATTATGACCGGGAAAAACTGCAAGAACGTCTGGCTAAATTGTCAGGTGGGGTAGCCGTTTTAAATGTCGGTGCCGCTACTGAAGTTGAGATGAAAGAGAAAAAAGATAGGGTAGATGACGCACTTCACGCTACTCGAGCTGCTGTGGATGAGGGAATTATTCCCGGTGGTGGAGTTGCATTATTGCGGGCATCACAGAAATTAGACTTGAAATTAGAGGGTGATCAACAATTAGGAGTTGACATTTTGAAAAGAGCCTTAGAAGCTCCGATTCGCCAAATCGCTAAGAACGCTGGCTGGGAAGATTCAGTAGTGGTGCTTAAAGTAAAAGAGGGCACGGATGATTTTGGGTTCGACGCTAGAGCAGAAGAATTCAAAAATATGATTGAAAATGGTATTATTGACCCAACTAAGGTTGCTCGTGCAGCTTTAGAAAATGCCGCTTCAATTGCTGGATTACTATTGACAACAGAGTGTGCAATTAGTGAAATCCCAAGCGATAATGAACCTGTCAACCCAATGGCAGGACAACAAATGGGTGGAATGTATTAAAAATAACGCTTGACTTTTACAATTAAATCTTGTATCTTCAGGTATGAAAGAGGGGTAACATGGATACTAAAAAAGAAGTAAGACATTTAGAAAAATGGATTAAGGATTATGTTCATGGTGCTGGCAAAACTGGGGTTGTTATTGGACTGAGCGGCGGGATTGATTCCGCCGTTTCTTTCGAGCTAGCCATTAGAGCACTCGGAAAAGAAAATGTCCACGCGATAAGTATCCCAATTTTGGCCAATACTGAAGAAGAATATGGAAATTCGACTGATATGTGGCATTACGCATATGAAAGTAGGGGAGTTGATCATCAAACTATTCATGCATCAGGCATGTATATGGATTTTCAATCTGCTATAAGACCATCGGCCATGCATAGTAATGGTAATGGTAAAATGAACCAGATGACACTAGCTAATATTCAAGCTAGAATCAGAATGACAGTTCTTTACGGTGTAGCATCCGAATTGGATTATCTAGTCATTGGAACTGGCAACAAAACAGAACACGCTATTGGTTACTTCACAAAATGGGGTGACGGAGCGGTTGATTTTGAACCACTCGGTGACTATTACAAAGATGAAGTATACGAATTGGCTCGAGAATTAGGAGTTCCCAAGTCAATTATCAATAAACCACCTTCTGCCGGATTATGGGAAGGTCAGACTGATGAAGATGAGATTGGTTTAACATATGTTGAACTTGACGCATTTTTACGGTGGTATAAAAAATCTTTGGATGTTCCATCTAGTGAATGGAAAGCCGATTGTCCCATTTCATATGAAAAGCAAAACCTAATAATGTCTCGGATAATTTCATCCAATCACAAAAAGACATTACCCCCAACATACATAAGGGAATATCAGAATGACTAAAGTTTTATATAGTGGTAAGTGGATGGAAATGCGAGCCCGAGAAGTTGAAGGGCACGATGATTATGAATTCACATCTCGTGTTGGAGGTCGTAAAGCGGTATATATGATACCAACGGACATGGATGATAATCTAATAATGATTTTAAATTTCAGACATTCAGTTGATTGTAAAGTATTGGAATTTCCAGCTGGGCTTGTAGATGAAGGGGAAACCCCATACGAGACGGCCGATAGGGAATTGCTTGAAGAAACTGGATATGAAGCTTCAGTCACCAAAATGTATCCTCTGGGAATGAGTAATTCGGGAGGTTCAGATGAAGAAGTTTGGGCCGCTAGAATGGCTGGATGTGAAAAAGTAAGTGCTCAGAAGCTGGATGACGGTGAACAGATACAAGTTTTAATTGTTGCACAAGATCGACTTGAAGCGACAATTGATCACTATAAAAGAATTGGATTTAAGATAAGTTCAAGAGTAATAGCCTACATGATAGGTAAAGGAGAATAATATGAGAAAAGCATTATTTGTTGTAGATTTACAAAATGATTTTTGTGAAGGTGGTGCTATGGGTGTTAACGGTGCAAATGCAATCGTTCCTACCATTAATGAATTAATGGAAAAAGGCGATTTTGATTTGATTTTAGCGTCTGGGGATTACCATCCAAAAGATTCATTGAGTTTTGCAAAGAATCAAGGTTTAGATGATTATGCAATGGGTGTTATGAATAGCATTCCAGAAATGCTATGGCCTGTCCATTGTGTTAATGGTACTAAAGGTGCTGAATTTCATAAGGATTTCAATGTTGGTGATGTTCATATTTTACTTTCAAAAGGTGAAGATAAAAACCTACATCCTTTCAGTGCATTTAGAGAAAATGATGGAAGTGGTATTACGGAAGTGGCCGATACACTTAGAACCAATTTGATTGATATGGTTTATGTGGTTGGTTTGGCAACAGATTATTGTGTCAAATTCACCGCCTTACACGCAATTGATGAGGGATTCAAAGTAGTAATGGTTTTAGATGCAATGGCCGGCGTAACCCAAGAAGGTTCAGAAGCCGCGGTTAATGAAGTTTCCGAAAAGGGTGGAGACGTTATCCTAAGTAAAGTAATTCTGAAATACGGCGTTTAGAATGAAAGAATTTTTAACATTTGACGATGTTTCAATTATACCGAAATTTTCGGAAGTTGATTCCCGATCTAATTGTGATATTTCGACCCACATCACTACTAATTGGATATTGGATATTCCAATAATCGCGACCGCTATGGATTCCATATGTGAATCTAGAATGGCCGCTCTAATGTATCAAAAGGGTGGGGTTGGATTCATACATAGATTTATGTCAATTGATGATCAAGTTGAGGAAGTCGAAAAGACCATCCAATTGATTGCCGATTATACCGATGAAGAATTGGAAATTCACAAGTATCCAATTGGTGCCGCAATCGGTGCCAAGGATGCCGACAAAGAGCGGGCCTTAAGATTGATAAATGCTGGAGTTGATATTCTCATGATTGATGTTGCACACGCGCATCACATCGGTGTTAAAAATATGATTAAATTTCTTAAATCAACCAGCATTCAAACTGAATTATTTGTGGGAACGGTCGCGACCGCCGATGCGGTTAGGGACTTGATTGCGTGGGGAGCTGACGGGATTCATGTTGGAATTGGTGGGGGATCATTATGTGAAACACGTATTAGAGCGGGTGTTGGAATTCCTATGATTTCATCCATACAGGAATGCGTGGAATCCATGACCAGAGTATATACTCAAGGTGGTGGAGAACCCATGTGGGCCGGAGGACACGTTCCAATTTCATCAAATGGTGGAATTACTACTCCGGGTGATATGGCGAAGGCCATTGGAGCTGGGGCAAGTACGGTTGTACTTGGTTCATTATTGGCGGGCACAAAAGAAACTCCCGGCACGTTCAAACGTGAGGGTAAATATCCAAATGAACAACTGTATAAGGAATATAGAGGTTCCGCATCGTTGTCATCTAAATTGGACAGGGGTGAGGATAGCCACATCGAAGGAAATAGTGTACGAGTTCAATTTAAAGGTTCCGCTAAGAGAATTTTAAAGGAACAAGTAGAGGGATTAAAATCGGCCATGAGTTATTGTGGGGCAATTGATATTGAAACATTTCAGGCCAATTGTGATTTTGTCCGAGTAACAAGTGCGGGCCAGATTGAAGCCAAGCCCCATTTAATGAAATAAAGGAAAAAATAAATGTACAACAAATGGATGATAGCATGTATGCTAATGCCACTTATAATTATACCCATCCCAATGGCGTATCTAACTTTAAAATTTTGGCTCATTGGAGTCCAACTGATACTGTTAGCATTGGGTATCAATAAAACATTTAAAGATACCGCTTAAAATATTTAAGTATTTACAAATAAATGCGATAAAAATTTAAGTTCTTCCTATTTAATTAATGACAGGAGTCACCAAATTATAGGAGGAAATGACATGGATAAATTAGATATTATTCTCAGTTTGCTAGAAGAAGCAATAGAAGATTCTAATTGAGGTAAAGTTGAAGAAGCACACAATATTCTGATTGCTCAGTATGAGGACCCGTATAGTGATTACAATATGGATGATATTCCGAATGGTGGTGCTGGATTTGACACCGATGACAATTACAGAGAAGATTAAAATAATACAGACGTTTGAGAATATCAGACGATAGTTATATATATGAAGCATAAACATCATAAGATACCGACACATGCGGGTGGTACAAACGACCCAGAAAATATAGAGACTTTGACGCCTGAAGATCATGCAGAAGCACATAAGAAATTATTTGAAGAGCATGGTAGGTGACAAGATGAAGTAGCATGAAAAGGTCTCGCGGGACTAATTGACGGAGATAAATGTCAAGAAATAGCAATGATCGAAGGTGGTAGAAAAGGCTCTTCTGTTACAAATGCAAAATTTCCAGTCGGGACGAGGGGATATTGAAATTTGGGGAAACATGGAAATACACCTTTCAATGAAGGAAATCAATTAACTGCTAAAACATATACGTTAATTGATGAAAATGGATTGATATTTGAAGTTCACGGTTTAAGTAAATGATGCCGTGAACATGACATGAATATAAAAAGTTTCCATAAACAAGTCGTTGAACGGAAACGAAGCCATAAGGGCTATAAACTTATAGATTAACCCGGGGTTGTAATTGGTATTCGACGGGATGATTTTTGACAATAAGTGCAAGCGGACAGAGTGAGTCCTAAAAACTAAACAAACAGAAAATAACTGGCACAAATTACGCATACCCTGTAGCAGCTTAATAGCGCTATAGCGTTGACCTACGATTCTAATAGTAGCAATCAACGTCGTCATTAGATAACTTTTACAGTATGAGTGAATTCAAACTGGATCACCACGGGTGTTGGTATAAACCCCGGAATTATTTTGTAACCTTTTAGCAAATCCGACATCAAATATAAAAAGGATACTAAGCTTGTGAATGACTTATTTAGATTACGTTGCGGACGGCGGTTCGAATCCGCCCAACTCCACTAAAACAAAAAGAAGGAATAGGTTATGTTTAAATTAACAGCAGAAGAAATAGGTGAATGTTATGATAAATTCATGGAAGTTATCGATGATACATTTGAGGGTGAACGGAAAAACAATTTAATTAAAATGTATGAGCATTTTGGAGATAGATTATTACTAGCACCTGCTAGTGGTAAGGATCATTTTCATTTAGCCGTACCGGGTGGTTATTTAAAGCATTGTCTGAATATTATTGATATATCAGATAAAATGGCTAAGATGTATCGGCATGTTGGTGGAACAACGGACTTTACAGAAGAAGAAAGAATCTTCGCGGCTATGCATCACGATCTAGGAAAATTGGGTGATTATAATCACGATTATTATATACCAGTTAGTCAGGATTGGCAAATCAAACGGGGTATCAGATATGAGTACAACCCCGATCTAAATTTTATGGATGTCACCGATAGGTCACTATTCTTATTACAACAATTCGATATCAAAATTACGGATAATGAAATGTACGGCATCAGACTGGCAGATGGAATGTTTAAGGAATTGAACAAATCATATTTCAATACATATACAGATGCAATGCAGATGAAAAATCATCTACCATTTATTATCCATTGGGCAGATTGGATGGCTACTCGCATGGAATATGACACCCGTATGAATGTAGTAAATTTGGAAACGAAACAAGAGAAAAAAGCTATTAATAGCATTAAAGAATCACTGACCAAACCAAAGGTCGAATCGAAAAAACCGAAGACTAAGGTTGATCCAATGGCCACATTTACGGAAATTTTTGAAGGAATGGAGAAATAAGATGAATTTAAAAGAAATATTAATTGGTGTTGGGGGCGTGTGATTTTTAGCGGTTAATTTATTAGTCATAAACGTATATTTAGGAATTGGTTGGTGGAGCATCGCGATATTTGGTGTCCTATTAATAATAATGGCAATGGGGTATGTCATATATAATCAATTTCAGAAGAATTTATTTTTAGAGCAGTGGGTCGAGGGATTTACTGGAAAAATTATTAATGTCCAACAGGAGTTGGAACGAATTGATTCCACCGGAGTTTTTGAAGCAGATGATGAAGTAGGTTTTGTTTTTAATGAGATTAAAGAAGTGGTGGAAATGTTATCAGATTTAGTAGAGGAATAGAATGGCAAGAAAAAAGAAAAAGAGTAACATGTATTTTACATTGGACACCCAAGATGCGGTTGTCCGGTACAATGAGAGATTAAGTAGATGTTGTAATTCTCACCCAGCGGATTGGTACAATACCAAGTCCGAAATTTTAATCAAAATGGGTTATACAGAAGATCAAATTAATTCCAAGGTTAAGGAAATTAAAAGTGTAAATATCGACGACGTATGTAATGTATGCTTGAAGGAAGCCGAGTATGATCACGTACGCACCCATTCAGAGCGGAATGTTATTTATAGAAATGAAATTGCTGCAGCATTTGATAAGTTGGCAGAGAATATCATTCACACTTTCAAATTTTATTATTTTGACATCCCAGTAGAAGATGTTATGGCTGAAGTGGTATCATTTTTGATCATGAATATCCACAAATACAAACCACATAAAGGGAAAGCGTTCTCGTATTTCAGTATAGTGGTTAAGAACTATTTGATATTACACAACAACAGAAATTATGCTAAAAAGAAAATCCATGACAGTATTGAAGTTATTGATTTTGTTAGGAATGTTACTACCGAGCAGAAGCAGGTTCATCTAAAGGAAGATAAAGCCGAATTTATCAACTACCTTATAGAGTATTGGGAAAACAATTTAACAGTAGTATTTAAGCGGAAAAAGGATATTGGAGTGGCGGATTCGGTAATATATTTATTGAAAACCTGTGATGAAATTGAGAATTTCAATAAGAAATATTTGTATGTACTGATTAGGGAATTGACAGGTTCCAAGACTCAGCATATCACCCGCATTATCAATATAATGAAGAAACATAATGAAAAATTATTGAAGCAATTCAATAATACTGGATATGTTGACACCGCTACAACGGGGTCATTTTTGTAAAATTTGATAACAATTGGAATTATTGAGGGCCTTATTTATTTAAGGCCCTTTTTTTGCTTTGTCTATATTTATTACTGAGTTATAATACGCATCTTAAGAGGACAGAAAATGAACAATGAATATGAAATTTTTAAAGACAAAACTTTGTCAAGTTTATTTGAGGACATCTATACAAATAGTACTGAGAATAAACAGCAGCTGGAATTATTAATTGCCAAGGTGGCCGAATTAATAAAGGACAAATCGTCCGCGGCTACAATCGTGCCTATCATTAAGGAATATTTTGATATCAAAGTTAAGAATGATGAAAATCTCATCAAGCTGGCTGGCATCATACAAAAATTAATATCCGCTGAAGGTAAATCCGGATCAGAAATGGAATTTGGAATATCCGATGATGAAAAGAAACGATTAATCGAAGACGCGTCAAATGAATTGGATAAATTGAAGAAAAAGGCCGACAGTACAATGAAGGACGTTGAACAGATAATACCAAAGGATTTTGTAGATGGCACATAGAAAAACAAATAAAGTATTCACACTCCCAGCATTCGGCGGGGGCATGACTACATTGAATGATGTTTATAAATTACAAAAAGCTAGGGAATTTTCCAGTGAATTCTATGAATTGGAAGTCGCTGAAGTATTAGAGGTTTTGTTAGATGAGGCAGATATTCCCGATTTTCCAGATGGTTCTAAAAATTATTCATTAATGGGTTCTATAAAGGCACGGCTTATTCACGATGAACGTGGCAAGGATATTGAAGAATTACAATGAATATATCCACTCGACACCAACATCAAGGAATATCCATTAAAGGGTGAATATGTCATTGTTGCAGATTATCTCTATTCTAGATTTTATACTCAAAAATTAAATATAAACGCATCGGTTAATGCCAATTCCATCCCCGGAATAAGCTCGAATTTCAAAGATATTGAAGATTTTTCAATTGGTGAAACTTTTACCGTAAATACGGATATTAGACAATTGTGACCGTATGAGGGTGACATACTATTCAATGGCAGATTTGGTCAGGGAATCCGTTTTGGGAAAAATGGTTTAGAAACGAATCTATCACCGAATATTAAAATTTCAGTTGGTCATTTATTAGATGCCGACCATGCTGGACTGGCCTCCGTAAAAAGTGATACCGAGTCTGTATTGCATAAACCAATAGATGAAAATTTAGACGCCGATGCATCTTCAATATGAATGTTATCCGATGAAGAAAGTACGATTATTCAGGGGTATCCAAGTGCGTTAATCCCAGCTCTAAATGAAGGTAAACAAATTATACTAAATTCTGATAAGTTGATATTTAATACTAAGAACGGTGGAGATATTGGAATATTGTCCAATAATAATGTTGTCATTGGTGCCACTACTAAGATGGTAGTTGAATCACCAGAAATAAAATTGGGATCAGATGACGCCACAGAACCTATTGTATTGGGAGACGCGTTGTTGGGATTGCTAGAAGAATTAATAGATGCTATTACACAAACAACCGTTCCAACTGGTGTTGGCCCAAGTGGTCCTCCAGTTAATGCGGCACAGTTTGCGGGTATAAAAACTAGATTGGCTCAAATGTTGAGTCCACAGAATAAGACACTTTAATAATGCCATTATTACAACCAATATTAGCACAGAATTTAACAGATTTGATGACAATGGAAGCGGGGAAAGACGTTACACCCCAAGATTGGGCGGATGCCATTGGAGGATATTTCCAGCAAGCTGTTGCACCATTTGGGTCTTACGTGTTACCAACTGGTGCAACCGTTACTACTCAAGCTAAACAGGCTTTCGTTTTAGCGATAGGTCCTAAATTTCCACCGGTGGGGGCATTAACAGTTATGAAATTGGCATTTACCCAATTTGCTATAACAGCTGGGATATTGAGTAGTGGTTTGCCTTCTGGTCAAATTTACATTCCGCCTCCAATACCCATAATTTTAGAGGGAGTTATTCCAGTTGGTATGTCTGGAGCTCCAGCGGTGGTAGTGGCTAATCAAATGGCGACAATAATAGATTTGTGATTCCACACCGGTACATTTACAATACCACCAGCACCATTAATAGCACCTTGAATATAAGAAAAAAGGAAAATAAAATGAAAAAATCAGAATTAGTTTCAATTATCAGAGAAGTGGTACGAAAAGAAATTAAAACAAATGTGAAAAAACAAGTCAATATGGCGGTCCGAAAACAATTAACGGAGATATTTATTGATAAGGGTAAAGATTCATTCGTCGAAGATAATTCTTTATTAGATGAAAATGTCACCCGACCCAAACCAAATCCAAAAAGAAAGCTGGAAAATTATGTTGAAGACCCAGTGCTCAATCAAATTTTAAATGAGACAAATGGGGGCGTTCCATCCGATGAATATGAGACACTCGGTGGTGGCGTATTTGATAGAAGCCGTATGGCTGAATTAACTGGTTTAACTGGTCAAGTTGGAACCGACGACGAAACCAAACGAAATATAGCCGCTGCACACACTTTAAAATCCATGGGAACTACCAGTGAAGAAGTTCCTGAGGCACTGTCCAACGCGCTAACACGGGATTATAGCGCATTAGTGAAAAAATTTAAAAAATAGGAGAATTTAAGTGAAAAAATCGGAATTAAGGCAAATCGTTAGAGAAGAGATTCAAGCTTTGAATGAAGCGTATGATTTTGAGGGGCTTGATAATACATCGGATTTTAAATCAATTGCGAAGGAAATTGGGCAAAAGGCTGGAATGGCACCAGCTCCAATTTTGAATTGGTTAAATAAACATTACAGCGTAAAAGAGTTCAATGCCGTAATGGAAAAACAGAAAGGTAAACGAGAACCTGCCGTTTTTGATTATATAAAAAGTTCTATTATGGGCAAAAAGAAAATAAAATAAATACTAAAAATAGGAAACTAAAATGGGAGCAAGAGAAAACGACTTAAATCCTGATACTTGAATTGGATTGTCTTTTCCATTAGGAAGGGGCACCCAAAGTGCTTTTAAGCAAACCAAAACCAATTTACAGCAGGCGTCAACAAATTTGAAGAATCTTCTTCTCACCATACGTGGTGAAAGAGTAATGCAACCAAATTTTGGATCGAATTTACATAGATTGTTATTCGAACCTATGGTTGAATCTGATATGTCATTGGCAATTGAAGAAGAAATATTGAATGTTACGAGCGTTTGACTTCCATATGTGAATATACAGAATGTAGATGTTAAATTTGACGAACGGCGTGGAAATCAAGTTGGAGTAGTTTTAACTTTTTCAATAACATTAAACCCCGAAACGGAAGAACAAATCGCGCTTACGTTCGAAACAGGAGAGTATTAATGGCTAAAAAGAATGTATCAAAAGATGTGAAGTACCTTTCAAAAGACTTTAGTTCATTCAGAAATGATCTAATTGAATTTGCTAAAATATACTTCCCCAACACTTACAACGATTTTAATGAAAGTGATCCGGGAATGATGTTCATTGAATTGATATCATATGTTGGGGATGTGTTGTCATATTATATTGACTCCAATTTTAAAGAATCATTATTGGCGTATGCTGAAGAAAAACGTATTGTATATGAAGCTGTACAATCTATGGGTTACAAACCTAAAATTGTTACACCAGCGTCGACCAATGTTAATGTATTTCAAACGGTTCCCGCTATTGGTAATATTACAACGGTGGCACCCGATATGAGATATACATTGAATTTGACTGGACTTGAAATGAAATCCAGTAATGGGATAACCTTTAGGGCTGGTGGTGATGTTAATTTTAAATTTTCAAGTTCTTATGATCCAATGACAATAACGGTATTGGAAACTGATGGAGCTACCAATTTACCTTCAAAATATTTATTGAAGAAATCCACGTCTGTTTATAGTGGAAATATAACTACTGAATACTTCACATTTACAACGGCTGAAAAATATTCAAAAATCGCTTTGGCCAATGAGAATATAACAGAAATTATTAGTGTTACGGACAGTGATGGAAATTCTTGAACAGAAGTTCCATTTTTAGCCCAAGATACAGTATTTGAAGATATGGAAAATGAAGCCGCTAATGATCCTGAATTATCACAGTACAATAACGATGCACCATATCTATTAAAATTATTAAAGACTCCTCGGAGATTTACTACATTCATTAGATCGGACAGTAGAACAGAGATCAAATTTGGAGCCGGAATATCGGATAATCCAGATGAAGAAATTATACCAAATCCGCAGAATGTGGGTTCTACATTACCAGGTAGTCCAAGTTATTTGGATACGGCATTCGACCCATCAAATTTCTTATCAACTCGGACATACGGATTATCCCCTTCCAATACTACATTGACTATTAAATATGCATATGGTGGTGGAATTGGAGACAATGTTGTTTCAAATGAAATAAATAGTATTGCCGCGGTAACTTATGAAATAGACGATGAAAATTTATCGTCCGCGTTGGTACAAGATGCCAAGGATTCAGTTTCTGCTATAAATCCCGAACCAGCTTCTGGTGGTAGGGGTGCCGAATCCGTTGATGAAATAAGACAAAACGCATTGGCGTATTTTCAAGCTCAGCAGAGGGCTGTAACAAAGGAAGATTATATTGTTAGAGCATATTCATTGCCAGCAAAATATGGTAATATTGCTAAAGTTTATATTGTCCAAGATGATCAATTAACTGGAGCTAATAACGCTGCATTAGACATGGATTCACTTATTACGGAAGATGACGTTGGGAATCCAGTACAAAGTTTGGCTAGAAAAATGACAAATAGAATTCCAAATCCAATGGCGCTGAATTTGTACACTTTGGGATTTGATAATAATAAATATTTAGTTCCCCTGAATGAAGCCGTTAAGCAAAATTTGAAAACGTATATGGGACAATATAGAATGATTACAGATGCCATTAATATTAAAACCGCTTGGGTAATAAATGTTGGAGTCAAATTTTCAATTATTACTAAACGGAATTACAATAAAAATGAGGTATTGTTGAGATGTATTGAGGCGGTAAAGGGATATTTTGATGTAGATAAATGGCAGATGAATCAGCCTATTATCGTATCGGATATTACTTATTTATTATCATTGGTAGAGGGAGTGGGATCAATAGTTCCTCCAGCCGATGGAAATCCAATGGGACTACCCGTTGTTATTACTAATAAATGGGATAAGGCTAGCAATTACTCTGGCAATATATATGACATTGACAGTGCTACTAAAAATGGTGTGGTATATCCATCCCTTGACCCTTCCATTTTTGAGCTCAAGTTCGCCAACACGGATATACAAGGGAAAGTAATCGGGAGTATTTAATGCATTTTTTCACATTCGCAACTAAAGACAATACACTATATGAAGCATCAGCTAGTATGAATACTGGACTTGATGAAGTGCTGGAAGTTCGTAAGGATATGAACCCAGACGGTTCGGTTATCAAACTTTCAAGATCAATAATTCAATTTGATTTAACCACAATTTCCAGTTCAATAGTAAACGGTACTATTCCTTCAAGTAGAAAATTTTATTTGAATTTATATGACGCCAACCCGACGGAATTGCAGGTGGAGCAATCATTATACACCTATCCTGTGAGCAAAAGTTGGTCTATGGGTCAGGGCACATTATATGATGATCCCGTTACTACGGAAGGTTCAAGTTGAGCATATACGGATGGTCTTACTGGGGGCAGTACGTGGGTAAGTGGATCACTTACAAGTGGTGGAACATGGTATAGTGGTAGTGGCTATGTAGGTTCACAATCATTTAGTTTGGAAACTACTGACTTGAGAATGGATGTTACTGATATTGTCAATAAATGATTAGACGGTACTATTCCCAATGCCGGACTTATGCTGAAAAGAAGTGTTTCTGATGAAGCCAGCACGACTTCATTGGGCAATTTCAATTTTTTCTCAAGAGATACCAATTCGGTTTATCCTCCAAAATTGGAAGTGGCTTGGGATGATTCCAGCTGAAGTACTGGATCATTATCTGCATTGACAGGTGCAAATTTGGACGACATGAATGTTTATACCAAAAGTTTTAGATCAGAATATAAACAGACTGGCAAGACAAAAATTAGATTGGTTGGAAAAGAACGATTTCCAACAAGAACTTGGGCAACAGCATCTACTGATTCTACAATAGTAAAGACACTACCAAGTGCCAGTACTTATTATTCCATTAGGGATTCATATACCGAAGACATCATAATTCCGTTTGATAATTATTCAAAGGTGAGTTGCGATAGTACGGGTAACTACTTCAACTTGTGGCTTGATGGTTTGCAACCTGAGAGGCATTACCGGGTACTGTTTAAGGTAGTTAGTGGCAGTAATACGGCCGGTGAAACAGTTCAATATTTCGATGAAAACTGGAATTTTCGGGTGGTTAGATAATGCCATATACATTGAAAGAATTAGAAAATAATCCATATTTCCAAGAGATGGAAAATGCTGAATATGTTGAGTATGAGTATATGATGGAACAACAAAGGATTCAATACTCCGTTTCGGGGTCTAATCCAAATGGGACATTTGAACTTCGTGATAATGCCGATATGTTTATTTCATATGAAGACCCAGAAACTCAGTTGGGGAAACAGGGGCCGTGGCAAGAAGTTGTAGTGTCAAATAGAACACCAAACATAAAAACAGGTGAAACACGTGATTTGATTATTGATCGTGAAATAAGGGAATTGTAATGACAACTCGTTTAAATAAAAAAGATTTTAAGGTACTCAAAGCCGGTGGTGGCCACATAGTAGGTGAAAATCAATTGTGGAACAGCCCTATATTTGGATCATTGCCAAATAAAGATCATGTGGAAATTCATGTGTATGATATGGATGACAATATCATCAAATCTAGCAAGATTTCTGACTATGATGTAAATAATGGTATCAAGTTGAAACCTGGTGACGATTTAAGGCGCTTGGGATTTTTGTCTGGTGATTATAAAGTTGAGTATAATTTTTTGAGATATGTTGCTGGAAATGATGAGTATGTATTAACTAGAAATACTCAGGATCATGAAGGTGAAGTATATTCTGGACCGAGTTGAATAACTGGCCAGTCGGCACAACCATATTGGGTCGACGATGATGGTAAAATTTATCTTGGAGAAAAGGGTGATACTCAATATGTGGAAGAATTGGAAATTCAAGATTTAAAATATTACATTCAGGCTATTTCTTCCAATAAAACGGAATTGCGATTGATCCCATTGAATATTAATTTGGATTCCTATAAGAGTGAATTTTCTAGATTATATACGGATGAAAATAAATATTTGTCACTAAAAGATGATGGGTCTGGCGGGATAACATTTCCAAATATATTGGAAACTCTGGTGCAATTTGATAAGCACGGTACTGACGAGGGCGTTTCTGATGCCATGATTGGTGGAACTTTAACTGTTAAAAATGTATTTAAAATTGGTGAAGAAATCAGTCATCAATCCATTGCCGCTTTTAATTTTAATGATTCTAGTATTGTAGCTAATGATACTGGAGCTCCATGAACAGCGGCCGATGAAACAGGATGAGATCAAAGTTTGCAAAGTGACGCAATTCAATTAACTGGGGAGTCTGGTGAGATTATTTCATATGGTTTCGCTGGATGAGTTCCCAACCCATGGGCTGGTAATCATGCTAAAATTGTCAATAGTGAAGGTCCTGATGGAGGGATGGCATTAAAATTTATTGATCAGAATGCACAATTTGGAGTAGCTGGTAGGTCAATGCCAATATTTGTATGGATGAAAACTCCAGCATCCAAGGGTGTTAATCATGGTGATAAAATTAAATTGACCTTTAAACAAAAATCATCGGTTTATAATAAGGGGATCGTTGCTTTACTTAAACACGATGTCGCCGTAGAAGATACTCCACCGATTACCGACGATTTGGTTGTTGGTGACACTTCACCTCTGGGCAATTGGATGTGGGATAGGAAAACTCCAGATGGAAATTATACACCGACCGGAAATTGGTATCCGTATGATCCAGATGAGGATGATCCGGTGGGGGATATTCAGTATTGGAGGAATGCATTAAGTGATAATCCAATTGATCCACCTCAAGGATTTAATATTCAAAACCCAGCATCCCAAGCGGGGACATTATCAGACGATGGTATTTGGGAATGAAAAGAATTTATCGAGCAAATCGGCAATAGTGGTTATTCATTGGCGAAATGTCAATGGGTTAAAAAGGAATCTTCTAAATATATAAGTTTTAACCGTGCCAGCGATTTTAGCAATGAAAAAGATATATGGCAAGATTTTGAATATTTGATAACCATACCCGCTGATTTTGATTTGGATGGTGAAAATAGATTATCACTTTATGGTCAATATGGTGATACCGAGGGAACGGTTTTGGTATCTGATGTAAAAGTAGAATATCTTTTTACAGATAGTGAAATCATTACACCAGTTTACGCTGATTTTGTTAGTGGGATTGAAGAAATCGTTACAACCAATCAATTTAAAATTAAAGATAATTGGAATGCTGCAGCTATTGCGGTTGGTCATATTGGTGGAGAACCAATAACTACCATGCCATTTGAAGATTGGCATATAACATATAAAACTGGCGATAAATCCGAATTGAATACACTATTAAACTTCGGAAATAACGACTTATATTTAACTACCAACTATAAAAAGGACGCCGAATCGGTAGCCCAATATCCACATTCAATTGTATATAAATTGTACGAGCCTCTATCTGGTGATATAGAAGTTGGAGATTTATGTTATGTTGTCAAAGAAATGGCACCACCACATAAAGATCAGATTACTTTAATTCCATTCGTAGAAGATAAAATTGATGCTGTAGTTTTGCGTCAACCGAATTTAAACGATATCGATTCTCCATATGCTGGAGGTGAAACATCGTATGTTACTAGAAATACATTGGTTACATCGGACGATGCGGTTTCTACAACTCTGGAAAATTTAATACTAAGCTCCAGTAATGAAAGCGTTAACCTTAACATCGATTATACCAAATTCGCGAATTTTGTACATTTTGGATCGGTCAATAAAAGACTGAAAAACTTCAAAACTAAACTTTCAAATATAGAAACGGCTGTAGCCGCAAGTGCATCTCTAGCCGCTAACAATTACCCCGCTACAAGTAGTTTAACTACACAAATTCAGGAATATGAAAAGACTGTATATAAGATTAAAAA
>Ga0257118_1000491_pt1 | contig 36590 bp, 55 predicted proteins | sample SI112_150mmetaG_FD_190156 | JGI IMG/M metagenome (GOLD analysis project Ga0257118, IMG submission 190156) | Marine microbial communities from Saanich Inlet, British Columbia, Canada - SI112_150m | ecosystem: Environmental > Aquatic > Marine > Inlet | place: Canada: British Columbia | collected...
CGAGGTGATACCTCGAAACTTTCCAATGGCATCCTTGATCTCATGTTCTGTCATAATTCCATTCACAGTACACCTCCTTTGGTGGTTCACCCTACTTATACCAATAAGTTCAATAGTTTAACTTGGAGTTAATAATGATTTACACACCCAAACTCGGTGACGGCGAACAACGATACCGTGCGTTCACTCTTAGTCCTGCATTCCTCAAAAAGTTTGAGGGTAAGCAGCCTAAGTGGGGCCCTATCGGATACTTCGTATTCAAACGCACCTACGCTCGTAGACTTCCTAATGGTGGTTACGAGGAGTTCTGGCAAACCCTTAAGCGTGTAGCTGAGGGGACGTTCAACCTGCAGAAGATGCATGTTAAAGATCAGCACCGTCCTTGGGACAACGCTAAGGCACAGGCCTCAGCACAAGAGATGTTCCAGCGCATGTGGGACTTCAAGTTCCTTCCGCCCGGTCGCGGTCTCCGCTGCATGGGTACTGACATGGTTTACGAGAAGGGCTCGGCCTGTCTCAACAACTGCGGCTTCGTATCTACTGAGGATATCGGGGTGAACTTCGCTGACCCCTTCTGCTTCCTCATGGATATGAGCATGCTAGGTGTCGGAGTAGGTGGAGACACTAAGGGTGCTGGCAAGGTTCGCATCCAAGTGCCTAACTACGTCGAGGAGACCTACATAGTTGAAGATAGCCGTGAAGGTTGGGTCAACCTCATCCGTAGAATCCTAAACGCCTATGCGGGTGTGGGTACTATGCCCAAGGTAATTGATTACTCGCTAATACGTGCAAAAGGTGAGCCGGTTAAGGGTGTAGGTGGTACTGCTAGCGGCCCCGGGCCACTAATTGAGTTGGTCGACGACCTAGACAAGCTTCTCTACCCAGGTGGTGAAGATGCAGAGTCTTACCTCATCACCAGCACAATCATCGTGGACATCTTCAACTTCATCGGTAAGTGCGTGGTATCTGGCGGTATTCGCCGTACTGCTGAGATCATGTTCGGTGAGCCTGATGATAAGGAGTTCGGCCTACTTAAGGACTCCAGCACCATCATCCCCCTATATGACGCCCTGAGTAACGCACTCACCCCCGAGGCGGTGCGTCTTGCTAAGGAAGCTATCGACGCCCACCCACTGAATAGCCGTCGTTGGGCATCCAATAACTCCAACTTCTGTACCGTAGGCATGGACTACACTGAGATGGGCGAACGTAACGCTGACAACGGCGAGCCCGGGGGTATTTGGTTGGACAACATCCGTGCGTACAGCCGCATGGTTGATGCCCCAGACCACAAAGATTACAAAGCTGCGGGATGCAACCCTTGCGGAGAGCAGTCCCTCGAGTCCTTTGAGCTCTGCTGCTTGGTAGAAACCTTCCCCAACAACTGCACAGACATCAACGACTTCAAGCGCACACTTAAATACGCATACCTTTACGCCAAGACGGTTACCTTGGTACCTACCCACGACATCCGCACCAACCAGGTGATGATGTGGAACCGCCGCATCGGTACCTCACAGTCTGGTATCCAGCAGGCTAAGGCTCGTCTAGGTCGTCGTGAGCACATCCGTTGGTGTGACCAAGGTTACAAGTACGTGATGAAGCTGGACAAGGACTACAGCAAGTGGCTCTGCATCCCTGAGTCAATCAAGAAGACCAGCGTTAAGCCAAGTGGAACTGTGAGTCTACTAGTCGGCGCTACTCCAGGTATCCACTATGAAGAGTGGGAGTACATCATCCGCAACGTGCGTATTAGTGATGACTCACCATTCCTGCAGGCATGCATTGATGCAGGCTACCCAGTAGAGAAGGCGGTCAAGGAGCCAAACACCCACGTTGTATCCTTCCCAGTCAAGGTAGAGGGAGTAGTTAGGAGCAAGCCTGAGGTATCCATCTGGGAACAATTCACTGACGCGGTTGCAATGCAGAAGTGGTGGTCCGACAACCAAGTCTCAGTGACAATCTCCTTCTCCACCAACAACGCTGTTCTCACCAACCACAATGGTGAGCTTAAGTGGGTGGACGTTGAGGAGCTTACAGGTGACGAAGTCCTTATGAAGGACGCGAAGGGGAAGTCATTCTTCATTAAGGATGAGAGCGAGGATATTGCTCGCTGCTTAGAGACCTTCGAGGACCAGCTAAAGTCCATCTCCTTCTTGCCCTACAGCACTCACGGCTATGTCCAGGCACCGTTGATTGCTATCACGAAAGAGAAGTACGAGGAGCTCTCAGCTAATATCACCGAGCTTGACCTATCATCTGCTCGACATGAGGTTGACGATGAATTCTGCAGCGGGGGCAAGTGCCTCATCTAGTCTAGCTAAAAATTAGGTTACGGTTAGGGGCGGCAACATTAGTTACCGCCCCTTTTCCGTTTACCGCCTAGTCAAACGCGGCGGCGGCGATGAGCTTATCCAGGTCGGCTCCGACCTTGTCCATTGCTTCTCGCTTCTTAACTACCGACATCGCGTCCTTGAGCTGTACGAAGTACTTCTCATAGTTCTCATTGAAGTGCTTCTGCCCTTGGATGATCTTGTCGTAGCAGTACCGGTTCTCGTTGGCCGCTGCATTCAGTGCGTGCGCATAACCCTCGTCAGCCACACGGCGCATGCCCCGAATCACATCAAGTACCCGCTTTGTGTTCACGCCACCAACCATCACCTTCGCGTCCACTAGCCCATCGCGCAGACCAATAAGCTTTTCAGCCGTGATCGAGGAAAGGAGCTTCACGGACTCTTCGTTGGCGCGGTAGAACAGTACCTTGGATTTCTTGAAGGCCACCCCGTCCGAGGACTCGGCAAGCTTGAAGAAAGTGCCCATGGGGATGGCGAAGCCGTTCACCTTGATCTCGATATCGAGGTCGGACGGATCAAGCGTCGCCAGAATCTCTGGAACTTCGGCCCCTGCTCCCATCATCCAAGATAGGATCAACTTTGTCTTTGGATGCCCTCTAAAGGCATTGTAGTCAAACTTCATAACGCTCCTGTGTAAGTGACTCTAACCAGGGAACTTATACCAAAAGGGGTACAATTCTTACGTTTCCTTGGTAGGATATACAGGCATGCTAATCGATAGTGATCTCTATGGGTTATGAAGCACTACAGCGTATACACTTGTATACATTGGACCGTTTTTTGGTATTAGAGTAGTGATACGCTGCACACTAACTTCCTGGAGTAATTGATGGGTAACTCGAATCAAAAACTAAAACTCATGGCACTAGCAATGGGGTCTATCTGCGGCGCAACCTGTACGGGCTTCTTCGCCTGTGCATTTAAGTACACAGACTCCGACATCTTCCTGCTGCTAGCTGGTGCAGGGGCAGTCTTAACCCTAATACTGTCCGCTATGTTTACCGATCTACTAAGCCACATGGAGAGTAATCGTGGGGATAAGTAAGAATAAGGCATGGGCTAATCTTCGGACTAAGCTCTACCGAACAGAAAAGGGCCTCTCTATTAACGAGATGGCTTTGGTAGTTAATACCGCCTCAGGGTACCGTGAGGACCCCTACACCCGTAGAGATATGCAACTCAGTATTCGGATGTCCGTTGCCTGCGGCACGTACACACGCACAACACCAAAGAGCCAAGATGGTCGGTGGAAACTTTCAGAGCGAGAGTGCCGGCTGCTCGAAGAAGAAAACAAGTACCTTGGAAAGAATAGGTTCCAAATTATCCTAAGGAAAAAATGCCCTACATCGCAGTAGACGTCAGTTACCAAGAGGAAGGCGGAACCGCCGTAGCCTTGGTGTTTGATAAACTTGAAGATGACGATTTCATGTTCACGATGTCCATCGGTATTGTCGGTGGGCACCCGTACGTACCAGGTAACTTTTATAAGCGGGAGCTGCCACACATCCGTACGGTGGTAAACCTAGTGGTCTCTATGTCCGGTACCGAGTTGCTCGAGGAACCTTTGGCCAACCTTCGCTTAGAGCCTGAGGAAATCGATGCCATCTTCATAGACGGGTACGTGGATCTGGATGATGACCCAGGCTTGGGTCGTCACGTGTACGGTGAATTCGATGGAGTCATCCCAATCATCGGAGTTGCGAAGACTAAGTTCAAAGGTGTTCGCGCTGCTGAGGTGCTTCGAGGTAAATCTAAGAAACCCCTCTTTGTTACCGCTGCAGGTATGAGTAGGGAGGATGCTGCAGCTATGGTAGCTGATATGCATGGCCCTTATCGCATGCCGACACTACTTAAGGAGACAGACAGGCTTACGCGTATCCGCCCCGCAAATACGTAGCACACATGGGTATAAGTGTGTTGAAGGGCCTATAGCTCAGCGGTTAGAGCTACCGGCTCATAACCGGTTGGTCCCAGGTTCAAATCCTGGTGGGCCCACCCTTCTTAATTTGGTTAACCCGTGCACTAAGGAGCACTACATGAAGCGGACACCCGACGAGTTCTGGGATCTTCTCTGCGAGTACGCACTCGATACAAAATTCAAATCGATGATCGAAGGTAACGAGTCGCTGCGAAGAGCCTGCCGCGCTACGTTCATCATGAACTTGGTACTGACATCCGACACTACTGAGACCAACATGGTTCTCACCGCGAACATCCTCTCGGACATGTCCCTGCTCGCCAATGAGGCGATCGAGGAAGGTCTGATCACGCGTGAGGAAGCGGTACTCGCTAACCCGTCGATCGTGCGTTGGCCATCGAGTATGGTGCTATGCGCTGTCAAGTCGGCGGTTACCATGGGTGCCACGTTGGCCGGTGACGGGGCTACTCACATCACCTACAGCGGTATGTTTGGTATGGGCCCAGAGTTCATCAACAACAAGATCAACGACATCGCAGAGGGCGACGACGCACCAATCGGCATGGCAGATCTTTGGTAGGGAATTCTCCTTGGTACGTATATATGGTTCGATGCTCGGACGGGTCACTCTACACGGGCATCACCACTGATATTGATAGACGGGTAAAGGAACATAATCGTACTAAGAGGGGGGCGGCATACACTCGGGCACGTAGGCCTGTTGTACTCGCCTTTTTAGAGAAAACTACAAACCAGTCAACGGCAACGCTGCGAGAGATAGAGATCAAACGTCTCACTCGAAAGAAGAAGCAAGCGATGTCGTTAGCCTGGCAGGCAAACCTGTAACGCAGGTTAGGAGTCCACATGGGCGCAGCAAAGAAAAGCTTGGTGGAGATCGACGACCCAGTCATCATCAAGCGATACGGTGGGATGACCATCTACCAATACGTCCGAAATGGGCAGTGCCAGGACCACATCAGCGTCAAGCCGATCGGTGGTCGAGCAGATGACCACTTCGGGGTGGACGGCGGAAGCTGCTTCCGTCCCATCGAGAACGACAAGATCATCTTCAAGGAGCGTCTCGGCGACAAACTCCCCAAGGTGACAACGGTGTACGGGCGTGACCTGACGGGATCGGTTTGCAACCACATCTCGAAGAACTACAAGTTCTACTTCGGGGAGCGCGATCACAAGAAGATGGAGAAGAAGGCCGTGAAGCTGGTGTGGCTGAAGGCAATCAACTACCACTTGTTCACGCAGTTCCATGCGCCGGACCAGAAGGCGCGTGCTGCTCCGATTGCCAAGACGGCGAAGTGGACCAAGGCCGACGCGGTCATGGGCGCGATCGACTGCTATTTCCCTTGGGATCTCAGCGGCGGTCACATCTTCGACTTCCTTCGTATGCCCGTGTACACCAACGAAGCGAGCCGCAAGTTCGTGGAGGGCATCGACAAGCAGAGTGCTGCCATGCTGTGGTACGTCGGCAAGGCGATCTTCGAGTTGGGTACGTCGGACACCGACTCCGATCCGTATCGGTGCGCGGCTACCCCCGGCAAGATCCAGTACGTGTTCCACACGTCGCGTCTGCAGTACAAGGTCATGGGGGACAACTACTACAACAAGGGTGGCAACGAGTGGATCGTTGGTGACAAGCGCACTGCGGGTACGTTCGCTGAGCCCAACTACATCTTGTGGGACAAGACGTTGTGGCATCTGAAGAAGGCGCTGACTGTGCAGAAGCGCGTCCGTCGACTACGTGATGAGGGTGTTGAGATCGGCGCTGCGATCTAGCATAAGGGTGGTGTAGGTCCGCTTCTCGGGCCTGCACACCTCTGTCAGGGTGGTGGAATTGGTTTACACAGCAGACTTAAACTCTGCCGAGCGTTGCGCTCATGCGGGTTCGACTCCCGTCTCTGACACCAACTTAAATAGGAGGCTCGCGTGAAAGTGTGGCTGGATGATGTGCGAGATCCACCAGATGCTGGTTGGGTGTGGGTGCGTACGGCCCCCACAGCTATACAAGCTCTGTGTACTCGAGCGGTGAATGAAATAAGCCTAGACCACGACCTCGGTCCTGCCGGCAGTGGTTGCGGTAACGGTTATGATGTACTGCTCGCGATGGAGGAAGCCGCCAGTCGTGGTGACTTCTCTTTTATCCCGGCATCGATACATATTCATACGGCTAACCCAGTTGCGCAGAAGCGGATGGAGGCAGCTAGGGCTAGCATCCGACGTATCTGTGCCCGTGGGCCTAGACCCTGATACTAGATCCGACAAAATCATTCTACCGACGAAAAGGAAACGACATGCACCCCGAAAAGAAAGAAATGAAGCGCGTAGAGCTTCACCTCAAAGAGCTCATCCGAAAGCGCCTCGGCCACGATACCTACTTCAAGTGGCTCATGCTGGAGCAGCCAAAGGTCGGCATGGGAAAGCCTGACCCGAAGCGCAAGCGACACCCCGTCTGCGTGGCCTACACCCTCGAAGACGCCGACGATGGCCTCCACAAGAGCACCACGTTCGCCTACGCCTTCTGCGCGCCGACAGACCAGTTCACCAAGGGCAAAGGCCGCGTGGTGGCACTGCGCAAGCTGTACACCCGCCTGAAGCTCGCCGGTGACCTGGATCTCAAGGACCCGCGCGGTCTGGTGGGTGCCAAGGTCCTCGACGACGAGAACATCAACGACAAGCTGCGCGCCGTGTTCACGGTTCCGGTGTTGGGTCGTCAGATCGACCTGCCCCGTTGGTGGTAGCATGATCGATGTGACGTACACGCCTTGGTTGAAGGGTGACCCCCAGTTGCTCGACGACCTGGCTGACGAGGTAGCAAGCGCGGGGGCGAAGTATCTCGCTCTGTGCAAGCAGATCTATGCATTGATCGAGGTACCTGCCGAAATAGGCGATGCAGATTCCACGTGGACGCGTATGGAGGCCAAGGTAGCCAACCGCGACCATTCGGATGGTATAGCAGGTAAGTACAACGATCGCCAAGGTATCGTCATGCTCGACCACGCAGGTGGCGGGGACATGATGTTCATCTGGGGCACAGGTATCTTTGGTGAGGTCTTCCATATTCGCTGCATGGCGAATGACCGCACCATGGAGGATGCCTTCCGGTATGAAGATCTCCGCGATAGTGGCTACATCCTGTCGATGACCGAGAAAGAGTACGGTCTCGGTGGTACGCGCTGGGTGATCGACTATCTGCCTCCGCTGAGTCGGAATGTAGACCTTATGTTGGAAGTCTGCTTCATGGAGCTCACCGAAGCAGATGACGACGAGTGAGTATCCTCAGCCTCACCATCAACATGTCTGCGCCTATCTGTCCCTGCTACAAAGATAAGCGGGACTTGGGTTGGGGTAAGCAGGGGGAAGTATTCTTCGTAAGATGCAAAACATGTAACCGGCGGGTTGAGATAGATTGGTCGGGTAAGCATGGTGTACGCGCAGGGTACGACTTCGTTATCCCTTACCCCGAGAGTCCGGAGGTAATTGCCAGGCGAGCAGCGGAGGTAGCTGCAGCCTCTGAAGCCGCTAGGATTAGGCGGGAAGCTCGGGAGGCAATTGCAGCAGAGTTGGCCCGGGTTGAGGCTGAGACTGCCGCAGCGAATGCCCTTATCGATAAGCAGCTAGACGACTGGGCAAACCGAAAGGACCGAAATAAGAAGCCTTCTAGGAAGATCCTATATCCAGAGATGAAAAAGGACTAAATACCTGATATATGATTACCGAGGCTTCGGCCTCACATGCGAGAGTGGTGGAATGGTAGACACCCTGGTTTTAGGTACCAGTGCCGCAAGGCGTGGGGGTTCGACTCCCCCCTCTCGTACTAAGTTGAATGGTTCCTTAGCTCAGTTGGTTAGAGCAGCGGCCTGTTAAGTCGCGTGTCACAGGTTCGAGTCCTGTAGGAATCGCCATAGCAAAGTAGCTCAGTTGGTTAGAGCGCGTGCTTCATACGCACGATGTCGGCGGTTCGAGTCCGCCCTTTGCTACCAAGGTGAGATGGCGGAATGGTAGACGCATAGAATCCGAGAAAGGTGGGTCGGTCGTAACCAGCCGCCACCGTGCAGGTTCAAGTCCTGCTCTCACCTCTAAGGTAGTAGGCCATGTAACGGAGTAACGATGAATAATAAGTATGATATACGGCCACTTCTAAACGAAGTCCTCATTAGAAATCAATTCGAAGACGATGGCCTTGGTTGGAAGTATGAAGTTTATAAGGGAAAGAGGACCTATTACCTTCGTGCATACCACTTGGGAGACTTAGGGAGGAGATTAGACATCCGGGTGGTTGATGGCTTAACAGACTATGTCGGCCAATCAGATGCTTATCTGCGCAATATGACGGGTCTTTATGAGGGCGAGATAGAGGGGTCGATAAAAAACAAAGTATTCCCTATATCGGTCTTCTATGTAGAGCTACCGACTCGGTAGGGTAGCAAACGCTAGGGTGAGCCGAGTTGGTCGAAGGCACTGGATTTGTAATCCAGTTACGAAAGTACATCGCAGGTTCGAATCCTGTCCCTAGCTCCAAATAAACAAATACTGGTTTTTTTAATAAGTGGGCGTCAGCTCAAGGTTATAACTATGCCAAAAGTAACAAAAAGCGAATCCGGTAAACTCGGTTGGTTAGCCTCAAGGGAAACGCAAGCAAGATTGCTTAGCAATCGGAAAGCTGCTTATTCCGCCAACCCCACGAAATGTGCTTGTTGCGAGAAGCGGCTACCTTACTCTAAACGTAAAAACAAGTACTGCTCCAGGTCCTGTGCAGCGCAGATAACCAATCGTACTCACCCTAAGAGGTCGGAGGAGATAAGTAAGGCTTGTCCGCACTGCGGCGAGACTATTCCACCCAGCAAAAATGAGAACACGTACTGCTCCAGTGGTTGTTTCCAGGAGCACAGGTTTCAGGCACGCGTGGACTCAGGAACCGCCTCAGCGACAACAATGAAGCGTTGGCTAATTAGGACCTACGGAAATAAATGTATGAGGTGTGGGTGGGCGGAGGTTAACCCTTACTCACATACGGTACCCGTAGAGATAGAGCATAAGGACGGGAACAGTGATAACAACTCGAAAAAGAATGTCGAGCTGCTCTGCCCTAACTGCCACTCCTTGACCAAAACTTTTAGGGCACTAAATCGCGGTAATGGTCGACATGCGCGTATGCGTAGGTATCGAGCCGGTAAGAGCTTTTAGAACGACAACCAACAACGGAGGCAGCCATGGGCTGTTGGAACGGGACGTGCGGTATTAGCCGACTCCCCATTAGAGCAGGAGATCCCGTCTACGGGATGATCATCACAAAGTCTCAGTACACGATGGACTGCAGCACACCTCGCGGCCACAACACAAGCGGCATGTGCTACATCACGGACGGTTACTACCCGATCGCCCCGATGTTCTCAGGTCGATACGATGACTACGGGTGTATCGAGCAATTCCCCAAAAAGGAGGAAGTGCTTCGAACTACGATCCACAACCACCTTAAGGGAATGGTCCTCTCCTCGGAGGAGATCCAGAAGCTCTCTGGTAACGAAGATGAGATGGCCGAATACGACGGTAGCCCCAAGGACATCTCCGAAAAGGGGTTCCTGGAGTTCATCAACGTCATGGAACGTGAGCGGGTGTTCTGGGATTGCCGTGGCGTCGCGGTCCCTATGGGCCTGTGGATGGCACATCGTTGGGCCGTCGATGCGTTCGTAGACAAGGATAAGTTGGCCGAGGACGTTGCTACTGCGAAGGTCAATGCGGGCCGTGTTACCTATCGTGATTGCATTGAGGCTATTAATGCACTCCGGGATGAGTACGATAACGATCTTGAAAATGAGGATTACAAGGCGAAGCTTAAGGTACACAAGGATGCAATCCTAACTGCGCTAGAAGACGGCGGGCCCATCCCTCGCCCAGGTGTCTTCTCCAACTGGCCTCATCAACGATTCAAGCTGCCACTCGGTGGCAAGGCAGTGTCCGTTCGGATGAACAGCCGCACTACCCAGATGCTATCGGCCATGATGGAGATGCGCATGGCCGTTGCCCCACAGGCTGGCAAGGGTTCTCAGGGAGACATGGTTCGGGCGCACAAGACGCTTGCTACCGCTATCCTCAAGAACGCCCGAAAGTCTTGGGATGATGACTACGAGGAGCGCAAGGCTGCTAGGGAGCTAGCTAAGGCCGATGAGTAAGTCTATCAAAGAGCGGTTCTCCAATTGGCGTTACCGCCGTAAGTTCAAGAAGTGGATTGCTAACCTGCAAGTAGGCGACATCGTCTGCAACTGCAGCTACAAGCATCTTGCTATCAAAGATATGTATGTTGAGCCCACCCTAAATAGTGGTCTCATGTGGTTAATCTTCAAAACCCTACCCACGGACGCAGCGCTCACCACCCGTGACTTCCTTCTGGATAAGTTGATGGGTGAGGACGAGCAGCGCTTCATCCCCATCCTCATGGAGATCTACGACGCTGACTTAGTTCTTGAGGACGGTAGTGGTTGTTCAGCTAGGCACTGCTGCTGGATGCCTGACCACCCGTGGCCGCACCCGGAATAGATTGTGCTTGGTAGTATTCTAAGGTAAAAGGAATTTATGCTCTCGTAGCTCAGTTGGTTAGAGCGTTCGCCTGATATGCGAGAAGTCCCTGGTTCAAATCCAGGCGAGAGCACCACAATAGGATAAACATGAAAGCTAGAGGAACGCGGGTCACCTGCAAGTGCCTGGATTGCGGTGTATTTTTTGATGCCCTACTCTCAAAGCGCAAGAAGGGGCTTGCGAAGTACTGCACACGAGAGTGCTACACCAGAAGTAGGTCCGGTGGGGATCGCGCTGCCATACTTAAGAGGCAGTCGCGTATGCACCAAATTAAGCATAAGTACGGGGTAGACGAAGTAGCCTATACCGCCCTACTGAGACGGGCCGGTGGTGTATGTGAGATATGTAAGGAGCCGTTCAAAGGTAACCCCTACATAGACCACAACCACCAAACTGGTAAGATTCGAGGGCTGCTGTGCAATAAATGCAACACAGGGCTAGGTATGTTTCACGATAGCCTCCCCAACTTAACTAGTGCGATAAATTACTTGGAGAGGAACATGCGCGACAATACTGAGCGGCCCAAAGCCACCCTTATTAAGAAAACAGGTGAGAGGATCAACGTACCGATGGAACGGGTACCTGAGCTAGGAGAAACGTTCTACGGTGCAAACGGTGAGCCTGTACATGTAGGCATTACACGCGGTGTTGGGTGCGGTGATGTAACAAAGATAAAACCATCGCACGCGACTATGTTTTCACTGGAAACCACCCCTGTTCGAGACGAGGACGCCGATGAGTAAGAGCATTGAGACTGGCTCACTATCTGACCACCCATTTCTGCTCCTCATTCTGCTCTATTGCGTATTAATGGGGGCGAGCAACTCATGTGAGGATCAACGAAGTTACACAGGGGTGGGCGGATACGGCTCCTCTCCAGAAACCTACGAGGAAGCTAAGGAAAGCAGCGGTTACTACGAAAGCCGTAGATACGACTTCCCATAAGATATGACCACCACAGCAAGATAGTTCAATGGCAGAACCGGGGACTTTGAATCCCTTAATCTGGGTTCGAATCCCAGTCTTGCTTCCATCATTACAAGTAGGAGGACCCCTTGAGAAGAGGAAGACGGGAGCGTCGTAACGGATCGGTGCGTAAAAATCTGGAGACAGTGGATTCTTTCCTAGCCCGGGGAGGTACTGTTGTTAGAATCAAAGCACCGTGGGAGATGACTCCGGAAGAGAAGGAAGAGCGCGAGTCGCAGTTTGTACGGGACAAGAACGCTTGGGGAGGTTGGGGTAGCTACTCTGACCGTAGCGTGAGGAGTAAGAAGTAATGGTCAAAGACTTCTTAGGCGTAGAGATCAAAGCAGGTAGCTGGATCGCTAAGTATGGTGGTGGCAACACCACCCGAAACTATGGAATGGTCCTGTACAAGGTGATCCGTATCGACGAAAAAGGTATGCGGGTTGTTCGCCTCCGGGCTAGCTACCATACCCGTCACCTAAAACCAGAGGTACGTCTTAGCGAATCCACCCTAAAGAAGCCCACTGCTTGCGTAGTGGTACACCCATGTAATGAAGCAATCTCGTGGTTCTCGATGGCTATGGCGCACCAGTTGGATGACGACCAGCAGGCACACGTAGCCAAGTGGCTGCATGGGTCAGTCTCGATTATCTAAATAATAACTAGGTACTTCTATGAATAAACATATTTTAGCCCGAGCACGCATCTGCTTGGAGATATCAAAACTATCCAACTGCCGCAGAGGTAAGGTTGGTGCGGTGCTTATCAACCCAGAGAACTTCACCATCCTCGCGGATGGGTACAACGGAGGCCCCCGTGGAATGCGTGGGGACTTCTGTGCGGGTGATGCATGTATCCGTACACAGATGGGTGTTAAGTCAGGTGAGAATGTCCAGATTGGGTGTCACCATGCTGAGATGAACGCACTAGCTAACGCGGGCCGTAACGGCGTAACTACGCTAGGTACCGCAATGATCGTAAGCTGTGAACCGTGCTTTATGTGCGCAAAGCTCATACACCATGCAGGTATAAGTACGGTGTACGTGATAGCTGACACTTACTCCACAAAGGATGGGGTTCGTTATTTAGAGAGACATGGGGTGAAGGTTCACTCCATAGCAAAAGCCGACACGGCTTAAGGAGACTAGCCCTTGGCTACCAAAGTAGAGAAACGTTACTGCAAGCGGTGCAAGACAAAGTACCGCACCAAGGTTCGTAAAGGCAAAGATACCCGGCCATGCCCGGTGTGCATTAAGGATCCCATCGTCAATGAAGGGTAACCCTGAGGTGAAGCACGGTGTCCTGCACTGTGTGGTGAACGACAAACTCATCCTCACCGATTGCGGCAAAGCGATCATGTACGTAGATGAGAAGGTATGGCAATACGACGACCCCGAGGATGGGGAAGGTAGGGCCTTCGGTAAGTGGTATATCCTGTGGCCCGAACGCGATGAGATGGATTTCCAATGGGCAATAGCGGTGCCCTACGACGACGCGCTGTGTAATGGCTCATTTGCTTGTATGAACTTCAAAGGCGGAGTGGAGGAGTTCGATACTGCGGATGAGGCCCTACAAGCGGTAGGTCGTATCCAGCTCCCATACGAAACCAACCTAGTTGACCGGGGGAATCCAAGTTTATCACCCGACAACGTGGTGCTAGGAATACGCGGGCCTGGCTATCGGTGTACCACCAAACGCCACCAGGTTCCTCAGCAAGGTAACCCCGATACGTGCCGAGAGGCCCCATATGGGAGACCAATCCCACCTCGTCATCCCAGCCAGAACAAGTGACAAAGTATTCCTGGTTGTCTGATACACAACCGTAGGCATTTGCGACTAGCACTAGTGGGATTAGCCACTTCATGCTATTAGCTTATCAGGTGCCGGGCGATTAGCTCAGTTGGGAGAGCATCGGCTTTGCAAGCCGAGGGTCAAGGGTTCGAGCCCCTTATCGTCCACCAAATAAAAAACTTAAGTAACAACGCGCTCTTAGCTCAACTGGATAGAGCAACGGCCTTCTAAGCCGTGGGTCGTAGGTTCGAGTCCTACAGAGCGCGCCAGTTGTACGTATGGGAATGTAGGCTTAGAAGCAGCCATCATCTAAGGATTGAGACAGAAAGCTGTGTAGGGTCCACGTAGCGACTCGGGTAATTTCCGAAACCTTCACAGTGGGACAGTAGCGAGGCACCCCGTAACTGGTAAGGCCGAGCTTCTCTTTAGCGTAAGAGCACACCCATACGTGCAACTAATAATCCCCACAACCAAGGAGAACTATTGAAGTACCTTCGTATCAAGAAGTGGATGGTGGATAAACCCACCCGTATCGTAGGTGTAGCATTCACAAGTGGCTGGCTGATGCACAACGTCTGCATCTCCCTCTACATGGACTACATCGGTAAGGCTGCCTACTTGCGGCTCGCGGACGAAGACTGGATCAGCGCAGGCTTTACCGTTCCAGGAGCAATCGTGGTCGGCATCATCGCCACGTTCATGTTTGGCCTCACACGCCAAGTGGCTCAGGGTAAGTAGATGAACACTCGGGAATACCGAAGGCTACATAAGGTCCCAGATCATATGGCTCGGAATCACTATGCCATTAGCACTAGCTACGCTAAGGTAGCTGATGGCACGTGGCCATTCCCACCCTACCCAGGTGGGTTTATCCAGCTAACGATAATAGACGTTAGGAAGTACCCTCGGGCCTACCGGTGGAAGGACCCAGGTGGGCCGTTCCGGATTTATGCCACCGGGTATGACGACTGGAATGCCGAGCGTAGATACCAAACCCGGAGAGAGGCACGCGAGGCTGTTAAAGCTCTAGTTGCCCACGGTGCCCTCACTTATAAGGTACTATTCGATAAGGGATTCCGTTCCCTATAGTCCACCGATACATATAGGTCGTATAGCTCAGTGGTAGAGCAGGAGCTTTACATGCTCTTGGTCGGGGGTTCGAATCCCTCTACGACCACCGCCAAAGGAGGCACTATGAAAGCAGAAATCGTAACAGAGCAAGGTAAGCGGAAGATCAAGGTGGGCAAGCTGTCCATGGTTATCCTCACGGAAGATGAGATCTTCGCCCTCAGCGTCAACGGCCTGGCCGGGTACAAGACCAAGCTGAAGCGCGTGGCAGACCTGTCCACCAAGACGGACGGCGACGTTGTTCGGGCGTTTGACTTCATCCGCCACAGCGTTCGACGCGCAAGCGGTATCAACCGTGGATAACTGGACTGTGGTGGACATCGAGCGCGTTCGAAAAGCGCTCCTTGTTCCACCAAAAGGATTATTCATAATGGAGGGGATTGTGGCCTTAGCAAAGGTGACTAGCCCACTCCCCCACCTACTACGCATTGAGTGGAGTCCAGGAGACGGAACAACTTATCGCGCCGACGCCTTTAAGAGCATCACTGACGAGTGGAATGAGGAGTCGGTTAGTATCATACTGCGATCCGGTAACTTGTTTGCGATCACCCTAGTCCTGGACCGAGGTGTACTTACCAACGAGTACGTAACGGAAAAGGGCGCACGATTAGCTCGTGGTGAGGAGTACGATCTGAAGATCCTCACCTTCATCAGCGGAGTTATCACGGACCGGGAAACCGACGTAGACTTCTCCGAGTTCTTTGATTGAAGAATCCATTGAAAGCACTCTGGGGCAAGCTCTTCCGTAAGGACAAGCCCCACGAACCAGTGGATATTATTGACGGATACCGAACAGGCCTAAATGACACCGGCGCACCCTACATTCACTGTTTGCGATGCAGCATGACCTCATATAGCCTGGATGATATCGAGAACCGATACTGCGGCTTCTGCCGCAAATACCACGCTAGGGTGGTATACGATTACCAGTAGACTCCAGCCGTGGTGGTAGGCCTCTCCGGCCATGCCGCCTCGGAGTAACGGGAGCAACTGCTAGAGGGCTTCTTTGTTGTACTTTATCCCTACGAGTTCTAAATCCTCACATTGAACACTGCGCTTCGGCGTAGCCTGCCACATCTGGTGGAGCAATCCGCCTGTCAAAATATCTGCACTTAAACCGCAACAAGAAGAATGGCGACCTCACCGGTAAGGGAGTGGGGTCGCCGCCTCTTTTTTATGGAGACCAAACATGAAAGAAGAACGCACTGAGTGCCCTCACTGCGGCGAGTCGCTCGTGGGGGACCCAATCCCAGTTGAGAAGCTCAGCTTCTACAACGCAATCGATCACGACATGACCAAGCCATACCCAAATACGCACTTCATTCGGACCATCGGTATCGTACTGCGCGGCAAGTACGACGGCGTGCTCTACCGCCAGTGTCCGGACTGCGGTGGCAAGTGGCATCGCTTCCCGAAGGGAGACTACCGACGAGATATCGCCAACCGCTGGGTCGACGGGCTGGAGGCTGCGGATGCGCGTCCTGCTAAGTAGAGCCATGTTCGTAGGATATAAAGTACTCTTCGGCATCGGATGCTTGATATTACCCATGATGATTGTAATGGCCATCTGGTCCTATGGGTCCTTGACCTGCAGTCCCTCTTACCGAACACTTCCTTCAGATGCCACCCTTGAGCAGGCTTGCTCGAACAATACGACTATCAAGGTTACTAGGTCTGGTCCTAGCCAGTCTTCCCAGATCATGATCGAATGCCAGTGTTCAAGTGGTGAGAGCCCCTTGGAAAAGATAATCAATAAGCTAATCTACGAGCCAGAGGTTACCGCAGTGGCACTACCCGCACATGTAACCTCTCACGCACTTACACCATAGGAGACGACATGTCCTGGGCTACTGAAACGATTGCAACGTTAGAGAAGACAGGTAAGGCAGTGTGCACCCCACGCGGGAATTCGATGTCCCCATTGGTCAAGAGTGGAGAGACCGTCCACCTTAAGAGCATCGATGCAAAGACCCGCCTTGTGAAGGGTGACGTTGTCCTATGTCGGTACGGGGCCAAGCACTACCTGCACCTGATTATGAAGGTGGCGCTAAACAAGCGCAAAGAGATCTACCTCATCGGCAACAACCACGGTCGACAGAACGGTTGGGTCGAGCGCGAGCTCATTTACGGGATCAAGGTAGACGCACCCGATGATTAATATGCATCAGGTGGAGGCCGTTATGAGTAATCGGCTTCTGGACATGCTTAAGGGGGTTAACGTTGGATCCGCCACTGGCGAGCGACGGCAGCTACTAGCAAACCTTGCAGTTATGTACAGGACGTATGCGTTATCATTTGGCGTGTCTGACCAGCTAGGTCGGCATAAGCTTTCTCAAAGAAGAGTAAACCCTGCGTTTACAAACCCTTTGTGCTACCAATTTTGGGTGGAGATGCAGGGCTTCCCAACCCTTACACAGGTCAATATCTACGCTGACGGTGGAAGCCCAGCGTTATCCGTGTGTAGTGAAGCACGTATGCCCCTGTTCGCATTTGGGCACGATATGTTCAAAACCAATTATAGCCACCGCCGGAAAGAAGCAGAGGCCGAGGCGTACTTCTTTCTGTGCTGGTTGGTGGCCTTCTGCAAGGATAGGGGTTACGAACCCGATCTAGAATTACCTAACTGTGGGAATGTGTACGTGATGGATGGTATGGCCGTTACCGGTCAGATGTTCGACACGGCCACTACTGAGCCACTTGTGGTGACGGAGTGCGAAGTAACGCCACAGAACCTACGAAAACTTCCAGAGTGTGTTAGACATCTGATTCCGAAGACGAGGTTTAACCAGATATTGTATTGAGGTCCTTATGGCGATGTTTAGAAAGAAGCCGGTAGTGATACTGGCTAGGTTTTTTGACGGATCACTCGCTAGTGCTAACCGCATTAGGGAGTGGTCAGATAACAAGATTGACATTGAGGTGCATAACAACTTTAAGGACACCAGCTCAATGGTCTTCCTTAAGGTAGGCACGTTGGAAGGTACAATGCATGCTGTGGCTAACACAGTAATTATCAAAGGTGTGGAAGGTGAGTTCTACCCCTGTCGGAAAGACATCTTCCTGAAGACATACGAGCCCATGCCTGACCACCAAGACTCTAACAACATGTGGAAACAGATGGAGGAGCACCATGCCCCCCGAACTAGAGAAGACAATACCGATAAGTGAATGCGTTGATGGGCGGCTATACCGGGTGCGTACCCGCAACCTACTAAGTCACTGTGTCTATCGTGCTCGAGATAAAACGTTCCTGGGCATCAGAGAGAAGTTCTGGAATACCTACCTGTGCGCTGAGTACCACTGGGGGAACGGAGCACCTTTCGGTACCGCCTCACCACTCGAGGATATGGGTATCGACCTACCTGAGGAGCTCCTTAACCGAGAGTTCCTAGGTGATGTAGACTCCATTACCGGAAGGCCCATCGTCTATAAGATGGACGAGAAGACCGGTAAGGGCCTGTGGTACTACGAGGGCACTCGAGACCTAGCGGAGGGCCATGCGACACTGGTCTCAAACACCGCGCTCTACGAGTGGCTGTCTACGGTGACGCCTACGAATGCTGCAGAGCTAGTTGATATCGAGGCCTCCAGGAAGCACTTCCGGGCCAAGGACAAAGCGGAGTTCGAGGCGTTGCAAAAACCAGACCTTTAATCGTATAAGGGCTATGCGGTTGGACCTGCCATACCTAGGTTGCCTGTGAATACTTGAGATGACTACATCTGTTAAATGTCTCCGTCACTCTAACACTAGTCACAGGCAACCTTGGTTGCGGGTCGCCCACCAAACGCTGAAGCGAATGCTCATTGGGATTACATTTTTGGTTTGTACGATCTCATGTTCAACTAGTCGCTTCTTTGATCGATAGGGTAAATGCTCGTAGGGATTACATCTGATAAATCGGTTGTCGTTGGTTCGAACCCAACTCTCCCCACCAACGGGGAGATAGCTCAGTGGGAGAGCACCGAGGGGAAACCCTTTTTCTCTACACAATTAGTTACCCTTAATTACTTAGACGAATGCCCAGAGGACTACATCGTAATCCGCAGGTCGCAGGTTCGAATCCTGCCCAGGAGCAATGCTCCAGGTAGCTCAGCGGAAGAGCAGCGGAAATAACGTCTTCTAAACACTAGTCGTCTTTTGATTCTTGAAATGATCGGTGGGGGATGCTGGCGCGGAGTACATCACTACTTCACTCTGCGCCACCCCCTAGCCCCCATCACATTTTTTTTTCGTACTATAGTTGCCCACACAGCAAACAGGAGTGTCTATGGCCAACACCAGCATCTTCGGAGCCCCTCCGGCACCGAAGGCAACAACAGTAAACGAGGCCGGTGGCGTCGCTTACGATAAAGGAACCGAGCTCACGCTCGCACAGTTCGTAGCTACCGGAACCTTCAACGATACCTTTTACGCAAAGGCTGAGGACTCACTGGCGCTGCTAGCCAAGACCCTCAAGGCCGCTGACCCAGTGTTTGTTGCGCAGTGCGCGATCTACGCTCGTGAGAAGTCCTACATGAAGGACACACCGGCGGCGCTTTGTGCATACCTGTTCAGTATCGCCAAAGAGGACGCGGCCTACCGCGACCTGTTTGAGAAGGTGTTCTTCCAGGTCATCGACAACGGTAAGATGCTTCGCAACTTCGCCCAGATCGTTCGGTCCGGCGTGTTCGGTCGTAAGAGCTTCGGCACTCACGGCAAGCGCTGCATCACCAAGTGGCTCAAGGCTCGTGGTACCACAGGCCTGTTCTGGGATAGCGTTGGTAATTCCCCGTCCATGGCCGACGTGATCAAGATGGTGCACCCGAAGCCTGACACGCTCGAGGAAGCAGCTACGTATCGGTATTTGATCGGGCGTAAGCTGACCCCTGAGCAAGAGGCCGCGCTGCCCAAGATCATCAAGGCCTACGAGGCTGTTAAGGCTGATCCGGAAGGTGCGCAAGTGCCCAAGGTCCCTTTCCAGATGCTGAGTAGCCTGGACCTGAGCACCGAGCAGTGGAAGGAGCTCTTCCGCAATGGCCGCTGGCAGTTCACCCGGATGAACGTGAACACAGCCAAGCGTCACGGCGTTCTCGATGACAAGGATATGGTCCAGCTTATCGCTGACCGGATTGGCAACCCAGAGTTGGTCAAGGCTGCGCGGGCATTCCCGTACCAGCTCCTGACGGCGTGGAAGGCTACTGCCGATAAGGACATCCCTCGTAAGATCACAAACGCCCTGCAGGACGCTCTGGAGGTTGCTGTCAGCAACATTCCGGAGTTTGAAGGCAAGACAATCGTGGTCTGTCCTGACACCTCCGGTTCGATGAAGAGCCCAGTTACCGGGCACCGGGCGGGTGCTACCTCCAAGACCCTATGTATCGACGTTGCTGGCTTGATCTCCGCAGCGGTGGCACGGGTCAACGAGGACACAACCATCCTTCCGTTCGCGGAAGATGTGCACGTCCTCAAGGAGATAAACCCACGCGATTCCTTGGCTACCATCACTGGTGAGATCACCCGTCTTGGCGGCGGCGGCACTGCGGTGTCTGCGCCACTCAAGTACATGAATGCCAAGAAGATCAAGGCCGACGTAGTCATCTACGTATCCGACAACCAGTCGTGGTTTGATAAGAACACCGAAGGTGGTTGGGTCTGGGGTCAGGGTGGGCGTCCGCACACTCGTGCCCCAGGGCCGATGACCGCGTGGTTGGAGTTCCGTAAGCGCAACAAGGGGGCGAAGCTGGTCTGCATTGACCTGACCCCTACTGCGCATCACCAGTTCGCAGCAGACCCGAACATCCTCCGTATCGGTGGGTTCTCGGATACCCTGTGGCCGGTCATCAAGGACTTCGTCGAAGGTAACCATGGGCCGGACCTCTGGGTGGCTCGTATCAAGGATGTCAAAATCTAGAACCGTCAAGGTCTTCCTCCAGGTTGTACCTTGCAAGCGGCTGGGTCCCCCTCGGGGGGCCTGGTCGCTTTTTTAGTAGGAGGCAGAGATGAGCGTGACACTCGTAAAAGACCCAGAGAAAAACTGGATGGAGATGGAGGGGGACACGGAACCCATTAAGCGTATCAACGCTATCCTGACCTCCAGAGGAGTAAGTATTGGAGAGGCCCCACATGATGAATGCATCATTGAGGCTCAAATCGTGGAGGCGTTAATTAACCGACATCCCCCAGAGTTGGTTACCGATATACTTGCTACATACTTCCACACACAGTTCGGTTGGACCCCAACTGAGCCAGTGGATCCTGAACGGTGGAAAGAGGTGATAGATGACTGCTTCGCTGCAGTGAAGGGTGTTTCTCGATGAACGGTCGAGAGCTCTCCAATGCAACGTACCGGTTAATGTCCCTGGTAGCCACGCGAGCTTTGGTGGAAGAGGAAATACTATCCACCGTAAATGCTGTTAGATCTGAGTACAACTCATCGGGGACTTATAACGTTGTTAATACCCACGCAGGAGCAGTGCCGGGTAGCCTCGGTCCGTTGGAAGCGCAGGTATTGATGTCCTTGACGGATAGTTTGGTAAATGAGGAGGATCTCCCCATTCCACTGTCTAATGAGCTCATAGACATTTTCTGTATTATAACGGAGTCCCTTACAGACGTCGGTCGTGGACAGCTAAGCCTTAGGCACTACGGTGATCTAAGTGAGGAGCTCACCCCCCGCTTATCTACCCCTGTAGACGTGGGTCTTCGAGATGCTTTATTCCGTGATCTACTGCGAACGATAGATACAAGCGTGGATGTGCGTGATCGTCACCCAGCCCCACGACGTCCTTCCTATATCACCCCCGCTGCACCCGCGCGTAGGGCTACCCCTTCTAATAGATTTGGAGCCATTCTAACCCGAGGAGAAGACTCGTGAACAAGGGAGAATACGACAAGCGCATCACCGGCGCTGTCGATAGCCTGTATCCGGTTTTGAACACGATACGCGGAACTAATTATGGTGACCTCAAAAAGTTGGTGGAGACCATTCCGCTAGAGGACGGTAAGCTGTCTAGGTTTGCTAGAGTCATCTCGGCCATGGAGACCCTACAGATGGAGATTAAGCACCTCCACAAAGATCAAGCTAAGGGGCGTCTTGCCCACGATAAGATGTTTCCTTCGGCTGCACCGTCAGACGTGCCAGCTAGATTCACGAAGGTGTTGTCCCCTGGCTACCAGGCACCTCGCGGTCCCGCTAGTGAGCGTGGGGACACTCTTAGAGAGGAAGAGGTGATAGGTAGGGCGGTGAAAGCAGTAGATACTAAGACATTGTTCCAGATTGCCGACCTGCTTTCTAGATCACCCAGAGATAGTCCATTCTACTAACCGAGATCAGTTTTCAAGGAGAGAGAAGATGAGTAACAACTGCGAGTTCGGTAACTCAATTACTCCCGCTTCACTTAGCGGGCAGTAACGCCGACACGAATTTTCGTGTTGGGAGGAGTTACTATGCGTCCCGACATGTTCAAGGTTATCGTGGGTCGTCCACGGTATGGTAGTGGATTTAAGAACAACAATCACCGTCTTGCTACACGCAAGGCTGAAGGTAATGGAAACTGGGAAGCTCTGCCGCGTATGGCGAGCATGAAGCGCTACAACCTTAGCGGAGACTACAGTCGTAATGGCTGGAGCAACTACCGTAAGGAGCTAAGCGAGCACCTGAACCCCCTGTGGGGTTTCTTTGAGTCTCGGGTTGGTGTTCATTGGGATGAGGTGTTCTCAGAGGTCTGCGAGCACATCGGAACAAAGAGCACCGTGCACCAGCACGTTCGAGATCACATCAAGGACTACGTGGCTCCGGCTAACGAGGTCCTGCTTATTGATGGAGTCCCGTACCACCAGGAGTCGCGCCGTAATTACCAGCGCTTTCACCAGGATGGTTCGATCAGCTTCACCAACTACATCGGTAACCGGAAGCTCTACACAGAGCTGTACGTATGCCCGTTGGACGGTGTGCTTAAGCGTGTGCCCCCTTACATGGCAGACGCCAAGCTCAAAGCTAAGCCACGAAAGCATCTGGTCCGTGCTAGCAAGCACGAGATCTGGGCTAAGTGTGATGGTATCTGGTACCGGTTCACCCTGAGCAACGCCAATCTCGTTCGACAGAGCGATTATATCGTTCCTACTTGGATCGACACGTTCTGGGAGAAGGGTACTGCTGCACACGATGACGCTGCGCGTAAGCACGCTCGTTGGCAACTGACCTGGGTCAGTGATAAGCACGACGAGTTGGTTAACGCTATTGCTAGTGATCGCAATGCAAGTAAGCGCTACATGTGGTACGGGAATAAAAACCTCTATGCTCACACTAAGCGCACGCTGGGTAAGAAGGATCTTAAGAAGCTGCCCGAGGGGTGGCGATAGCGTAAGTGCGGCAAGGGTCCGTTAGCTCAGCGGTTAGAGCGTTGGACTCTAAATCCAAATGTCATGGGTTCGAACCCCATACGGATCACTTGCGCACTTAGCGCACACAACTATACTGGAGGTATGATGCGAGAAGAACATGACACGTAGGTCCCCCGTATCCGAGGCCCTCCTGTTTCTTGGGTTCAAGGTAAGAGAACTTTCAAGAACAGGAAGAGAGACAATGAAGAATCAAGCAGCAGTACGACCGTTAAAGCAACTCCCCGTCCTTCGAATCAAAATGAAGGCGCAGCAAACAATGGGGCGGTTAGATAAGAAGCTCCGTAGGGATGCAGAAAGTAGCGCTAGCAAGCAATACGCCTGGTATACGAATGGTGGGACGACTGGTAAGGCCTACCCATCTCAAGCGTTCCGCGCGTCCTCTTGGGCGTCTACCAACTACGAGAAGAACAAACTCAGTAGGCGGTATGACAACTTGGCCTACGGGGCTCTCCGTGGGCGTGGCTACAAGGAGATAGAGAACAAGTGCGGTCACCACAACAAGCCTAGGTCTCAGGAAATCGTCCGTAGGTTGTTCTCTAAGTTCATTCGGCTTGAGCAAGGCCTGCTTGCAACTAGAGCTGTCGAGGCGTGGCTAGCACATGGTACACTCACCCTTGATGATGCGCTGCTTCGAGAGCACATGTTGTTAGAGCAAGGATAGTAATGGATGACCCGCAAGTCCTAACGGACCCAGATACCGACGAAACCTACGTCGCGTGCCCAAACTGTGAGCGGGTCACTTTGATCCTGGATATGATTGACGACCTAGGGTGTGAGTGCCGTGAGCTACTCGTCTACCAAGACGACAAGTCCATCATCATAATCCCCGCTAAGGGGTGTCCTTCAGCTTAACCAGTGTCTACTAAAAACGAGACCTGCCCCGCGCAAGCGGGGTGGGTCCTGTTTTTTAGCAAGCACACAAGAACATTGGGTATAAGCACTCTGAGACCTATCTACGGGTCAAGGAGGTAGCACATGCTAATAGCGATAGACCTCAGCCGCGTGTACTTTGCGGTTAGAGATCTCAAGCTTAGGCTAGATTATGAAAAGCTATTCGACCTTCTTGTGGGGGACACCCCTAAAGAAGAGGTAACCATCTACGCATTCACGGTGGCTAACCCGGATAATAAGAAACAACGAAAGTTCTTGGAGAGATTGCGCGAGCTGGGGGTGCACGTAGTCACCTATAGCTTCAAGACGCGACCTAGCTTCTCCGAGGAGTTGTCGGCAATTGCTGGTGAATGTCTCAGTCACGGCGAGACCGTAACACTGGTGTCAAACGACCGCGCACTTATGCGGGTCTTCGACCTACTGGATGCTTACGCCCCACGCATGACACTGTGCTTCTTCAGCGATAAACTGGAGGCCGGTTGGGCTCAGAAAATCCTCAAGGAAAAGACGAACTTTACCGATCTATCTTCTAAGGAAAACTTGGAGCGGTTGCAGTTGCAGCCTGCTCAAGGAGAAAAGGTGCAGAATGGATAAGAGCGGAGAGTCCTCCAAACTCTGGCGTAAAGTGATCGCTCACGACGTCAAAGAGTGTGGAAGCAGTAAAGACAAGAAGCACGCCACCAAACACGCGAAGGGTATCTGGGCCGCTGTAATGGCAACCCAACTGGATTGGTTGCCCCCGGGCAGTCGGCGGGACGCAGAGAAATACTGCAACCGTATCCTCGGTAAGAAGATTCGGTCCGGCGTCATCACGACAGCCCAGGCCAAGAACGCCGACCCGAAGGACGTCCAGTTCAACCCGGAGATGCGTACGGCCCTCGAGGCGCACATTGCGCTCATGGATATCAACGACGCAGAGTCTGACGAAGAGCTCGCAACCGTGGCGCACGCATAATGGCGCGTGCCTTGGCTTCCGAGACTTGGGATTTCGTAATCTCTAGTGCGTTAGGTGATGCTGAATTTGTTAACGACCGGCTACTGTCCAACAACGACGATTGCTGGCTCTTTAACGAATTTATCGGAGATTCGAAAGATACTGATGATATCGCGGCTTTCTTCTGGTATATGCTGTACACTTACGGCGATATTGACGTCGATGATTCAGACCACGGAACACAAGTGAATATGCTCCTAGGCAAGATCTCCGGTTGGGTGTCCTCTAGCAAGGAACACGATATCGGGAATTGGGAGATGTTCATCAACGCACCGCTGTTCGTGGAAGTACCTGAGGCGAAGAAGCTCCTCGTAAAAGAGTGGCTGACAAAGATTGGTATGGGCGACCATTCCACAAAGATTGGTCTTTAGTAATTAGGTGATGATATGGAATTTATTCAGAAAACAAAAACAGATAAGGGGTTTGGTTACCTCAAGTTCAACGATGTCTACGGACAAATTTGCTCTATGCAGGAGAGTTCCCTAGTGGACCAAACTGCGTTGTGGCTCGGCGTTGAATTCTCTGTTCCAAAGATCGAAGGTGGCCTAGGCGAACCAGTGATGGCACGCATGCACCTAAACCAAGAGCAAGTAGCGCGACTGCTTCCCTACCTACACAAGTTCGTGGAGGATGGAACCATCAGTGCTGAGCTCCAGTAAGCTCATTGCTCTGTGTGCGGCCTCCGCGATCCTACTCTGGGTCGCGGGGGTTTTGTACTTTCTGTGGGTGATAGAAGGATTAGTGGACGGAGTATTTGATGAAATTCTGCTCCTACTTGGAGCTTAGCCGGGAGGCGACATGAGTCCAAGCGCACTATTATGCGCGACCATACTATTAGCGAGCAATACTGGGGTGGCAAAGCTGGATAAGACCCGCGTTTCCCGAGCATGTAGCGCCGCTGAGACCATGGTCCGAGAGGGCAATCGGTACGGGGTGGACCCATATGTTATCGCTGCTCTGGCATACAAGGAGAGCAGGTGGAATCCAACAAAGAAAGGTGGCTCAGGCGAGTGTGGAGTTACGCAGGTGCTCCCTAGGTACGCCTACGGTAATACCTGCCTAGAACTACAGGTCCCCAATACAAGCGTTGCGGTTACCGCTAAGAAACTATCACCTGCACATGCTTGTGGTAGACGCGGAATTGCCCGGTGTAAATGGGAGGTCAAAGTCAAGGTAAGTAAGCGGTGTAATCCGCTACTCAGAGCACTGGCTTGTTACAACGCGGGTACAGCCGGGTTACGTAACTCACCAACTCCGAAGGGGATTCGAGGGCGAAAGTACTCTAAATCCGTTTACCGACTATACAAGAAACTGAGGAGATTGGCTAACCAATAGGCGGTGTGTATTGGATACGATGATCTGTGATACCTGCACAGGCAAGGGGCATACCGAGTGTACTCGTTGTGGACCTAGGCACCTATCACCCATTTGCCCTATGTGTAGGGACGATGGAGGTGACTGCCATTGGTGTGAAGGTATCGGTGAATTAGATATTGATTTGTCTTTGAAATGTCTCACATGCACCGGCGCTAAGCAGGCTAAATGTGAGAAGTGTCAGGGACGCGGTGTAATACCCATACAAATGGAGCTTTTCAATGAGCGGTAGAACTATTGAGAAAGTGGAGAGAGAACTAGCAGCCACACAGGTAAAACTGGAGCGGTTGCGTAAGATGCATCAGCGAGCACTGACAAAACTCGAGTTATATGAGCGTCCTACACCATACCTAGTCAACAAGATTATGAGTCAGGCAGCTCCGACCTCAAAGGGTCTTTGATACACACTAACCCTGAGTTAGGGTGTTAGGCTCATCATTTCGGAGATAAGACATGAAGCAAATCCTAGCCGCGATCCTCTTAGCATTCCTGCTAACCTCCTGCACGAACAAGACAGTTCTGGATGGGGCGAAGCAAGATGCGGATGGATCTGTTACACTAGCTGGTGAAGTGACACCGACTGCATTGTCGGGAGACTCTACACAGGCTGCGGACTAAATGAACGCTAGAAACGTAACACGCTTGGCTCGATCCATCGGCATAACTCCCGGCACTCCTGGTTTTAGGAGATTCGCTCGGAGGGCCGTTGGTGAGACCAACGTTACGACTATGACCCCTGAGACCCGCGCTCGCCTAGTGAGTGCGTTGCGTAGTAGGTCTCGAGGAAAGGTAACTAGTCACCTACGCATAAGTAGAAAGCAAACTCCTAAGGTAGTACGTGGCCACACGAGGACTCCGCGCGGTATAACCAAAACCGCCGCTAGCCTCCCCGTACCATACCTACAGAGTGCCGCTGCCTATTTGAGCAAAAACTAGCCTCTCCCAGGTATAAGTAAATTGGTGTGACCATATAGCTAACTGTATTGACTTACGGGACTAGGCACCTCTCTAGACACTAAAATGTTAGTGTGGACGAGTTGAGACGTTAGCCGAGTTTGACGCACTAGCTGGTCGCTAAGACGGATTGACTATTGGGCTGTGCAATCACAGTGACCCCGATAACTTCGGGAAGCTCGTGTGCTGGGGCTGAAACTAAGCACGATGTCCGCATGTCTGTTTCTTCCCCTCCAGTTGTTCGCAACTGAAGTAGCGGCCCAGGCCGCGAAGTGTGGGGAAGCAACAGGCTCATAGTTGATTCGTACGAGTGAAGGCAGGGGGCTCCGGGGAAACTCGGGGCCCTCTGCTGTTCGTACACATTTATTCCTACCCAAGAAGGAGAAAATCTCGTGAGTAAGTACCAAGAGCTACAGACCCAAATCGCAAACGCGAACAAGCAGCGAACCAAGTTGGCTGGTGACCTGAGCAAGGGCTTCAACCAGAAGACCGTTGACGACCTCGCCGCCGTCCAGGCCAACCTCAAGACGCTGACCACCCAGGCCAACGCTGCGAAGCTGGCTGAGGGCGGTACCAACGCTGGCGACTCCTGCACCATCACGCTGATCCGTGGCGGCAAGGACGACACCCAGTTGACGGTGCCGATCGAGACCACCCTCCAGGACGCGCTTGGGAAGATCAACTGGGAGTCCCAGGGGATGGACTTCAAGCGCATGATCGGCCCGGGTGTGACCGAGCAGATCAAGGACGTGTCGACGGCCACCTTCGGTCCCGGCAACCACGAGATCTTCGTGACGCCCAAGGTCACTGGCGGCAAGCGCTAGGACGTGTCTGATCGCTGGGGGCGGGGAGCAATCCCCTCCCCCGGCGGTCGGTGAGGTTTACATGGCTTTCCATGAACTGCACATATCATTAACCGACGATAACGATAAAACAATTACCGAGCTTAAGCTGGCTGACAAGCTGATTCTCGCTAATTCGATACTTGCTTCCGCTGACGCAAAGGCTCTGCAGGCTCGGACAAAATCCCTTGAGGAGCGTTCGGCTAAGGACATGGAGAGGGTCACTGCGCTCCTAGTCAAGCGCGGCAATCGCAAGCAAAAGCTCGAGGCTATGCTCGCAGTAGCTAACCAAAAGTACGCTAAATCCAACGAAGACCTTATGCGGGGAATCGCTAACCAAGCCACAAGGAATAGCGACTCTGCATTCGCAACTAAGGTTGCTCAGCTTAGCTCCACGACAGTAACCGAGATCAGCGAGCGGGTTGGTACAGACAAGTACTACGATAACTCCGCCAAATTATTACGTGTGTACGGACGGTTCTTGGACCCTTCCGGTGTAACGATACGGCTGATAACTCGTACGGACGAGGAGCTCTTCAATAAGAAGCGCAATACGGTTGTGGCCGCTGGTAACCCGATCGAAACGATCAACCTAGACTTCACCCTAACTAACCTGGACATCCGGGATAGCGCGGACGACTGGGTTGGCTATAACTTCGGTAACTACGCGGTGAGTATTATCTCCAAAGCCTGGGGTACGTACCAGACTATCTACGTGGACATGCAGCCGATACGTAATAATAAATCTGAGCCTTACAACGGCTACGTCCACCCACATGTGGAGAAGGACGGAAACGTCTGCATGGGCAACAGCGGTAAAGAGATAATCACTGCCTTAAATGACAGAAACTATCTCGCTGCCGTGTATATCTTCCTGAATACAATTACTAAATACAACGTGCTTAGTCCTTACGCTCCACTTAGTAACTGGATTGCGAACAAGGATGATGATGGCACCTGTGGATGTGGGAAACACAGCGCGCTTGCCTGCGATGTCTCGTGTCGATCCTGCGGTGTGCTCCTTCCAGAGACCAGCGATTGTGGACAGTGCATGAGGTGTTGCGCTAGCAACCATGCATGGATCCTAGATAAAGCAATTAAACAGACCGGCATTAACCGTAGTGGTTGTGTCAACGTACGGTTTCTCTAGGAGGCCCAAAGCATATGATTGTAAATCACAGAAAGACCCTGCGCTTCTCACAGAAGGCATGGCAGCAGATGTGGGCGCTTACGGCAGCCTGCGACGTCGAGATCTCGGCAATGGGTATCGTCGCCGAAGGTGAGCCCAACCTGGTGGAGGAGTTCTTCGTGGTGAAGCAGAAGTGCTCTGCCACCCGTACGGAGATGGATCCCGACGCCCTCATGGAGCTCACCATGGCTCTCCGTGAGAAGGGAATCAACCAGAACCGCATGCGCGTCTGGTGGCACTCCCACGTCAAGATGGATACCGAGTTCTCCGGTACGGACGAGGACAACATCGAGCGCTACGCGTCCACCTACCTGTGGTCGGTGGTTACTCAGAAGCAGGACGCCGATCGTGTTGCCTATGGGTTCGCGCCGCTCAAGTTGAACATCCGGTGCGATACCTTCGACCCGAACGATACCAAGGATCATCTCAGCCCCCTTCGCTACACGCATGAGAAGTGCGCTTACGGCGTCTCGGAGCTCGATATCGTGGGTGACGAGTGGGCCAAAGGAGAGGTGTCCGGCAAGATCACGAAGACCTACCAGTCGTCTTACTCGACGAAGTCGAGCTATAGCGCTGGTGGTAATACTAGCAGTAATTACCCTGATTATGGCAAGGGTAGCGGCTGGGACATCAACAAGGACCAGGATTGGGACCGAGGTCTCCGAAAATGGGTGCCAAGGACCAAAGCCTCGGTCGGTACGGCAGCAGCCAGTGCTACGACCAACCGCGCGTCCAACGTACTGGTCAGCTCCTCCGGTGGGAAGAAGGCGAATCCCAAGCGGACGGCCCTGACCCCCACGGAGAAGGTGAACTTCCCAACTCCGGTCATCCACAACCTGTACTCACTGGGCCTCATCGGTCGTGGCGAAGCACTGCACTACGAGGCTCGCGTCTCCAGCGGTACGTACAAGACGACCGAAGCGCTCTGCTTGATCCTCAAAGACCGCCTCGGCGACATCTTCGAGAACGATGACGATCAGAAGCTGTGCAACGACCTCATTGAGGGCGCTCTGGCGGCTTACCGTCTCGGCGCAGGTAGCACTGCAGGTGAGAAGCCCTCTGAGGAGGAGCTCACTGAGCAGGAGGCTCGTAAGGCCGTTGCTGCAGGGCTGATGAATAAAGAAATCCAGGTACTCTTCATCGAAGGCATCATCGGTGAGGACGAGGCCAATTTGTACGATACGGCAGTTAGCAACGGAGGCCTCACCATCGAGGGCGTAAAGCACGCCATCGACAGCGGTGAAGGCTGGGACGGCACAGCGCAGGGAGCCAACTAGATCATGGCAGAAGTAGGCTTGGACCTCACTCGTCAGTCGGGACTCATCCCAACTGAGGTGATTCAGAACACAACGGTACACATCACAGGCGCGGGGGCAGTAGGCTCACACACCGCAGAAGTGCTGTGCAAAATGGGTATAAGAAAGATGGAAGTAGTGGACTTCGATCACATCGAGGCCCACAACCTTCCGAACCAGGGGTTCTACATCCCTGATCTGGGGAAACCCAAGGTCGAGGCGCTTGCGCTTCGCCTGAACGAGGGTCTCGGAGCTGAGGTCATGGCGGTCAACGCCAAGATCGAGGCACCACCGACCTTCGAGCAGGACTTTGTCATCTCTGCGGTCGACAGCATGGCGGTACGTAAGATCCTTTGGGACGGGTTCCTGAAGAGTCCACGTGCTCGCTACTTCATCGATGGCCGCATGGGGGCAAGGTTTGGCAAGGTGTATTTCGTGGACAAGGCAAACCCGGAGGACTTGAAGAAGTACGCCGGGTCCTTGCACTCAGATGAAGAGGGGTATCAGGCCCCTTGCACTGAAAAGGCTACGATCTTCTGTGCGTATGGACTCAGCGCACTGATCGGAGCCTTGGTCTGTAAATCGGTAGCCCGCGATAAGGTCAACTTCGAGACCGACATCGACTTCGCGGGACTCAACATGATGCGGTGCATGTAGTCTAAGGCACCCTACAACCTGGAGATACTCGTATGTTTCAGAATATGGCTAACCTCATCGACCACAAGAAAGCCCCCCACGTGGTGGCCCTCGAGATGGAGAACGGCAGCCGTGTCGTCCTCCTCAAGTGCAAGGAAGATGGGGGTGATGACACTAACCCCAACTACTTCTGGTCCGGCCACCCGGTCGGCACAGATGGTCGCCACTGCCCGTTCGGCCTCGTTGTTCGCAACGATGGTCGGGCGATCGGCGGCGCGTCCCTCAACTTCATGGCGGAGGGTCGCTGGACCCGAGGCCAGCAGAAGCCTTCCCGTGACGCTCGTGAGAACGTCAACCGTTCGCTGACCCGTGGCTTCATCGCCTCGGTGTTGATGAACCAGGGAAAGGAGACCCCCGAGCACATCCGCTCGGTCCTGGAGGCCGAGTCGGGCTTCAAGGTCAGCGAGGGTCGCTTCACCAAGAAGGACCGCCTCCGTGCGGCCCTCTGCGGTATCCGCCCCGCCTTCGTGGCTGCGGTTGACTGCGCCGGTCTGCGCTTCGCGATCGACGTCAAAGAGGTGGTCGAGAAGCGGCTGAAGGACGGCTTCGCGGCAGTGAAGGAGGGACCCTGGGACCAGGAGTCTCAGGAGCTCTCGGTGACGTCTGCCCTCGGGCAGTCGATCGTTCACCTGCTCAAGGAGGAGGGGCTCTGCCTCCACCGCCCTGAGCGCAAGGGTGATCGCCGCTAGCGGATGACCAGTTGAGGTTTCTAGGCAGGGGCGTTAATCCGCCCTGTAAGTCCTAGAAACCTTTCCGGTTTTTATTACCGATCTATTAACGTGCCAAAATCGCCTTTTCTGGGAAACAGAAAAACTATTAAAATGTTGTGCGAATTCCGTGGTATATTCATGACGTTAGGTATTAAGGAGTGAAATCCTCACAACAAAGTTGTTGTTTTCCGATAGCCCTATATATCACCATCCACAGGAGAGCAGATGGTTTACACCGCCGATGTACTCAACACTGAGGTAAGCCCCAATATTTCCATACGACAACACTGGTCAGACCGTAGAACGACTTACTCAGAGCATACGTACTACGACCCAACCGATGATGTTAGATACAGTGCAGATGGGCTAACCAAAGCTGAGAAGGGTTACTTCATCAACTACTCTCCTAGAACAGACCATATTCTGATAGAGCTTCCATACCGGATAGCCTGTAAGGAACTAGTTATGGTGTTAGGTTCATGTGGAGCAAAGACTCATCTGATATCTATCAGCTCTAGGACTAACTCTGGTAAAGCTGCTCATGCAGAGAGAGCAACTCTGTCCGAGGGGTTGAATGTATTCTCTCTTCCTATAGACAAGCTAGATAACTTTATTGAACGTACCCAAAGACTAGGTTGGGTAAGTAGAGATGTGTCTATTACAGAAGAAGAGTTCACCTCTGTATTAGAACAGAAAGTAAGTACTTTAAGAGAGTACATAACTGAATGGGATTACTTACGTACTTCTGTTCGTAATGAAGATATCGATCTAACAAATAGAGGTACTTATTACGGTATTCTTGATAGAATCGAAACACTGGCTACTCAGCGTAGAGGAGTTGGTGTCAATAAGCAGTACACCATCAGTGGTAATAGAAGCATGAATCTGATGACGATTCAGAGGCTGATTAACCAACAACCCAACAGCACTAGAATCAACGCTGTGAATAACCATCTATGTAATCAGGTGAGTAATCTAAATGAAGCACTTGTTGCATTTGACTCGGACAGACTCATCAGAGAAGTCACCCATGCTAGAGATGTAGCGGAGGGCAGGGTTGCTAACCCTATCTTTGACTCTCTAGAGGATGAGCTTGCCTTCCTCTCTAATAGGTACCCAGTCCTGAAGAGACTTACTGGTGCAGGTAAAACTGTTGAGATAGACCTCACCTACGTAACCGTGATTCTACATGAGGACCGTGTAGAGGTAGCTGGTGATGTGACGAAGTTAGCTTCCTTCAGTAACTACCAACCAACCAGTAGTTCCAAGGACAGTACCGCTAAGCGGTTTAGTAGCGTGCTCAAACCTAAGACGGATATATAGGGGTACCCCAAAACAACAACTTTGTTGTGCACTTTAGTCCCCAATTAAATTAAGCCTACGTTATCTCAGGTGAATACCCACAACATTTTTGTTGTTTGAATTAATGTTGAAAAGGCCCCATAAATGGGCTTAATAGGACGTTAATCGAAACTAGCCAAAATCATTGGATAATTGGTATAAGACTTTTGATACCCTGGACACCTTGTCCACATGGAGAGATAGATGAATCAGCGTGATCTTGAAGTAATTAAATTTGATGACATCCAGCTAAACGTTGGAGGCTTCGAAAACTGCCGCAAGGCTATTACCGACTATGCCGAGCTAAAGGAGAGCATCCGTAGGGATGGCCTTCTTACTCCCCTCACAGTTTGGTTTAGGGAAGAGGAGCCCAAACGCATCCTCATCTCTGGGCACAAGCGGTACACCTCTATTCTTGACCTACGGGCCGAGACGCCTGAGGGAGAGGTAATGCCCTTCAATGACATCATCGTCGTCAAATATGAAGGTGCACTTACTCGGGCACTAGCTCTAAACATTATCGAGAACGTCCAGCGTGAGGACCTTAACCCCGCTGACCGGGCCGAGGCTGTCCACGCCTTAGTGGATAGATTTGGAACCCAGGTACAAGTCGCCGCGTCATTAAATAAGTCACAACCCTGGGTTTCCCAGCAGTGCAAACTGGTCAACAACTTAATCCCAGAGGTGTTCATCGCTCTGCGTAACACCCAAGTAACTCTGCGTCAGGCATTGGCCATCTCGCAGTTCGTTAACAAGGCAGGTCAGCAGCTTGTAGAAAAGCAGTTGGCCGCTCTGGATGAGATTCTCCATGGGAAAGCTCCCGCACCAGCAAAGCTAAAAACTTTCCGTACCAAAAAGGAGATACAGGACCTTCGGGTCTGCCTATCCGACAATGAAGATGACCTCGCGTTGGACGACGAGGTCTACATTGACGAAGGGCACAAGAGCTCTCTTAACAAGGTACTGCGTTGGCTTTTCATGGAAATTGGAAATGATGAATTGCTTCGTGCCCCAGATGTGGGTGAGGAGCAGCTAGTAATTGAAGAAGCTACTACTAAAGAGAGGCAAAGAGTCTAATGTCTTCAAAGCAAACAAGCAGCGATCAGATCAACACCCTGATCCGCGCCCGTCTACCTGTTGTGTGGGTCGTGTCGTACGAAGAGTTCCGTGTCGAGGAGAGCATCAACGCGATGGTCGACGAGAACAACTCCGACTTCGGTACCGAGATCAAGGTGTGGAACTGGTCGTTCACCACCGGCCTCAACTGCCCGGCGAACGAGATCTCCGAGCCTGAGCTGATCGCTCCGAGCGCGATCTTGTCCCGCATCCAGGATCATGAGGACCAGGCGGTCTTCATCCTTCGTGACTTCGGTCACTTCCTGAACTCGGGTAACAGCTACCCGGTGCAGCGGAAGCTGCGTGACGTCGCCTCGGTTATCACGAGCACCGGCGTCGGTATCACCATCATCATCCTCGACTCGAAGCTGGAAGTCCCAGACCGCATCGAGAAAGAGGTGGCCATCATCGATTACGACCTGCCGACCGAGGCTGAGCTCAGCGTTCACCTCTCGTCGATCATCTCGGCGTGCCCCGCGCTCAACGATCTCTCCGAGGCTGACGCCAAGGGTGTGGTCGACAAGGGTATCAGCAGTGCCCGTGGTCTTACCCTCACCGAGGCTGAGAACACGTTCGCCAAGAGCCTCGCTGAGACGGCCACGATCGATCCTGACATCATCATCGGTGAGAAGAAGCACATCATCCGTCGAAGTGGTGTGCTGGAGTTCTACGACGTCGAGGCGGACATGTCCGTCGTCGGTGGTCTGGACGTGCTGAAGGGGTGGCTGCGCAATCGTTCGCGTGCCTACTCGCAGGAAGCGCGTGACTACGGTCTGCCCGCCCCGAAGGGAATGTTGCTCGTCGGCATCCCCGGAACCGGCAAGAGCCTCATCGCCAAATGCGTCGGTAAAGAGTGGAACATGCCCGTTCTCCGCATGGACGTCGGCGCGCTGTTCGGTAGCTACGTTGGTCAGTCCGAGGCCAACATGCGCAAGGCCCTTCAGGTTGCAGAAGCTCTGGCTCCCTGCGTCCTGTGGATTGACGAGGTGGAGAAATCCATCGGTGGTGGCGGAGGTACGCTCGACGGCGGCACAACCGCTCGAGTGTTTGGCTCATTCCTGAGCTGGATGCAGGAGAAAACCGCTGACGTCTTCGTGGTGGCTACCGCCAACGACGTCTCCGCGTTGCCTCCCGAGATGCTCCGAAAGGGCCGTTTCGATGAGCTCTTCTTCTGTGACCTGCCGGACCTGGCAAGCCGCAAGGAGATCCTGGCGATCCACATCAAGAAGGTGAATCGTAAGCCAGAGGACTTCAACCTCGACGCGCTCGCGATGGCTTCGGTTGACCTGTCTGGTGCTGAGATTGAGGCTGCGATCCAGTCCAGCCTCTACAAGGCGTTCGACCGCAATGAGGAGCCCACCGACGCGGACATCACGGCTGCGCTGAAGGGTACCGTGCCGCTCTTGACCACCATGAAGGAGAAGATCACATCTCTCCGTCAGTGGGCAAACAAGCGCGCCAAGCTCGCCAGTAGCGCCCTGCCTGAGTCGGCCCAGGAGCTTCGCAAGAAGAAGAACCAGAAGAATGGTGTCGTCCGTCGACCCGTCCTTCCCGGTGCTGGACCGAGCTAGGTGAACTTCACCACCGGTGTGCCTAGGTTGGATTCCCTCCTCTCGGGGGGTGTCCAGCCTGGGCTGTGTATCATTACCGGCCCACCTGCTAGCGGCAAGACCACTCTTGCTTCTAGCTTTCTACGTGAGGCCTCCCTAAGAGGCGACTATGTTGCGTACATGAGCCCGGATGGCTCTGTGGAACGTAACTGGATCCGAGTGGCGGGTCCGATAGGTAACTGCTTGTCGGCTCAACCATTCACAAGCGAGGCAGTGTTTGAGGCTGCGGCTGCCTTTATGGTCCACGGGATCAAGGTGATCGTCATTGACTCAATCAGTATGCTTAGTTGGTACGGCGGCGGTGCGCTGCTATCAGAACGAAGAGAGTATGCGGAGCCTGGTGGTAGGGCTCGTATGATAACCGGAGGGCTGAGGCAGTTACACAACATGGCCTTGGCGTCCGGTTCTCTGGTCATAGTCACTGCGCAGATTCGCTCAAACCTGGCAAGC
>Ga0257118_1000492_pt1 | contig 36386 bp, 48 predicted proteins | sample SI112_150mmetaG_FD_190156 | JGI IMG/M metagenome (GOLD analysis project Ga0257118, IMG submission 190156) | Marine microbial communities from Saanich Inlet, British Columbia, Canada - SI112_150m | ecosystem: Environmental > Aquatic > Marine > Inlet | place: Canada: British Columbia | collected...
GCGTGCAAGGTGTCGGGGTGACAACATGGCTCCTCCTACCAGACGGACCATATAGAAGGGCAACCGGATCAGTGCTCGGTGGTCTCCTGAACCTCAACCTCGCTGGCGGGGAACCATGCCCGGAACTTCATGCCCAGTTCGGGCCGAATCCACTCCCCCTGCACCATGTCGCCCTTCGTCTCCAGCACGACCATCTGCCCTGTGGGGGCGATGTCTGTACCTTCGGCGAGGCGTTTGTCACAGGGGGTTCCGTCCAGGTTGAGCGCTTCGACTACGAGCTTGCGGGGCTCCTCACTCATCGGGATTCTGGCCGCCACGGGAGATGGCCGCTACCTCGGCAGCGTCCTGTTGACGTGTCCGCTTGGCGTCCTCGTCTACCTGGTTGAGGATCCTGCGGCCTGTAGCGTCGAGGATCATGTTGCCGGTGGCGGTGCGCTCCCCCGTCTCCTTGTCCAGACGACGGCTGGTGATCCCCACGGCCCCAGGCTTGATGGCCTTCACGAACTCCGGGTCCATGTGATCGATGGCGATGTCCCACTGGAGGCCCACTTCCATCCCGTCCATGGCGTCCAGGGGCGGGTGGACAGGCATGCGCTGCTTGAAGATCAGCATTCCGTTGGCTTTCTTCAGTTCCAGGTCGAGGAACTGGATCCGGGTCATGCCACCGGAGAACTTCAGCGTGAACGGGATGCCCACACGGAGATCGCCCACGATGAGCTTCGGGTTCTCCAACACGGCCCAGCCTTTGATGTCCAGAACCAGGTCCTTGGACTGGACCAGCCGTTCCAGGACCTCCTGCTCGTCCTCTGACATGGGAACGTACAGGCCACGGGGGTTTTTCCCCCCGAACATGTTGCGGTCGTCGTCGCTCATGGCTCACACACCTTGATGTAGCAGGCCCTCGGTTTGCCGTCCCGTGTTCCAACACAGAACAGAACCTGTTGGCCTTGGATGGGGACCTTCCCGTCGAGCATCTCGCTGCGGTGCAGGAAGAAGCTGCTGTGCTCGCCCTTGATGAAACCGAACCCCCGCTTGCTGTAGAACACATCAACCACCCCGGTCTCAATGAGCGGGGGGTCCATGCGGACTACACGGGAGGCTCTCGGTGAGGATTCCTGTGGGCCCTCAAGGTTGACGGTCACCTCGACCCGTTCCCCGTGGATCGGCGGCGGAGGGGCCTCGATCCAGGAACATTCGTCGTGGGAACACGCTGCACAGCGGACATGGAGGGCCGGAGAGGGACCCGGCTGGAAGGCACCCAGGTGAAAGAAAGCCTGCCTGCCCTGGTCGTCTATCGTGAAACCGTACATCCGGTCAGGGATGTACTTGTGGATAAGCATCTCCATCGGCTTCACAATACCCGTCGGAGCGGGACGTGTGCTAGGCGAGGTGCTTTTCGAGGAGGGTGAGGATCTCGGCCTTCTTGGCCTTGGAGGAGACTTCGATGCCGTTCTTCGCCGCCAGGGCCTTCAAGTCGGCTACCGTGCTCTTCTTATCGAACAGTGGGGCGGCCTTCTTGGCCTTCTTGGCCTTCTTGGGCTTGATGACGACCTTGTCGTCCGGGGTGCCGAAGGTCTCGTCCGGGCCAGGGGTGACGGTCACCTTCATCGCCCCGACGTCCACCTCGACCTTGCGGTCAGCAGGCACGGCGTAGGGGTTGAGGATCTCGGAGTCCCCAGCCTTGGCGGCGGCCTTGGCTTTCGCCTTGTGATCCTCACGATGCTCGGCCTCTAGGGCCTGCTTCTTGATCTCTCGGATGCGGCCTACGTGGGGGAGTCCCATGTGATCCTCCTATCCCATCGCCAAACCACGCACCAGGGCACCGAGGATCTTGCCGAAGGCGTGGGACAGCTTGACCGTGAAGGCGCTGACTTCGTCTCGGTGATCCGCTTCGGCGTTCTGGAGAGCGGCCACGATGTCACTTGCGGTTGCCAGGTCAGCCCAGTCGATGACGGGGGCCTCACCAGCCAACAGCTTGTCGATGGCGTCCATACCGATCTTGATGCCCTCGGGGCCGAACTTGTCGACGGACTCGGACAGGAGGGCCAGGACGTTCTGCTTCCAGCCCGTCTGACCAGCGGCCAGGTCGTCGAGTTCACCGGAGAGGGCTTTCACGCCTGCCTCGCCCAACACGGGGACGAGATCGTCGAGGAACTGCTTGAGGTCGAAGCTCATGGTCTACCTCCTACTGGCCAGGTGCCGGGGTTGCGGGTGTCGGGGGCGGTGCAGGGCACAGAGTTCCGGGTGCGGGAATGACGGGCGGCGTCTTCGGGGGCCGTTCGTCGGTGATCCCAGCGTTGTACTGAGCCATCGCCCGGTGGTACGGCGCACGGGTCTCGACCGTCAGGACGAGCTTGGCGGCCTTGGCACACTCGACCCCGACCCAGTTCCCGGCGTCACAGGTGCAGTGTTCCAACAGGAACGCCTTGAGGGTGGCGGCGGGCTGGAGCGCCATCTGCTCGGCGAGGTCCGTCTCCGCCTGGAAGACCGTCCGGTCACGCACGACGTGCTGGTTGCACGATCCCCCCATCAGGAAGGGCGACACCATCAGCAGTGCCAAGGCGATCATCAGTGTTCGGTTCATGATTCTCCTCCGTGAAGTCCATCAGGACAAGTTGCACACTACCCCTCGCTCGGGGGCTTCTTCTCTTCCTTGGGCGGGGCGGGCTTGGGCGTGTCGATGGTCAAGCCCTTCATGGTAATGGCCTGTCCGGCGTCAGCGGCAATCTTAGCCACCCGGACGTACTTGTCCAAGGCGGCGACACCGATGATGTAGCCCGTGGCCACGAACCCCTGCACGATGATGGCGGCCAACAGCAGCGCCACGGCTCCGGCTGGCATTGTCCCCCAGTGAGAGGCGATGACCAGTACCTCAACCGCTGTGGCACAGACGTAGGCCACCAGGAAGGCGACGAACTTCTTGGACTGGAGAGGGCTGGCTTCGTGGTCTGTACGTGTGGTCGTCATCTGTTTCCTCCCCTGCGGGTGCCACCGTACCTTCCGGTCGTGTGGATACCTGCGGTGTTCTGGGACGCCATGAAGGTGTCCTCTATGAACGTGCGGTCGTAGGGATCGTACCCGTCCACGCAGTTCGCTAGGAGGTGCAGCCGTTCCTGTTCCTCGGGGAGCATGTTGCCGATCTGCCGGTTGAAGGCAGCCCGTGCTTCAGGAATACGCCGGAGGAAGTCTGTGATGCTGTAGCCGGGTAGGACGGGGATGTTGTCCGGGTCGCCCTCGACCCCTTTCAGCATGTTCTGGCCGGTGTTGTTGTCCCACCAGTCGCCTTTGGGCGTTGTCATGAGGCACCTCTCTACTGATTGGTCCCTCATAGCCCGAAAACCGGGGGCCTAGTCGGGGTCAGGTTCTCCGAAGGGGAGCGAGGAGGGATTGACGACAGTGACAGGACCAACAGCGGGTGCGGTCTTGATACGCTTGCGAGGCCGCTTGTCCTTGGCCTCCTGCTCCTTGATGGCGTCCAGCAGCTTACGCTTGGACCGGCCAAAGGGTTCCGGGTCGATCCCGATCTTGAGTGCCCGTTCCCGAAGCGCCCCCAGAGTGGGGAGATCAGATGTCCAGCCCCGTCCGCCGCCCCTTGTGTACGGCGCAATATGAAGCATCACCACCCCGTCATCGCTGACGAACAGGGACGTCTCACCCCTTCGAGTGATTTCCTGTGAGGCGGCAGCAGCCACCGCATGGGCCAGGGCGTTTGTCCGTAGTGCGTCCGCAGCCTCTGCTACCGCACTCTCCAGTTCAGCACGGGCTTCGGCGAGGCGATCATAGACCGTCTTCTCTCCCGCCTTGGACGGTGCCCGCAGGATGGACTCAGCCCAATCCTCCCGCAACGGTGTCGTGAATGGTTCTTTCTTTCGGGCCATGTAGTGCCTCCAAACCCTCCGGGTCTGAAACTTTTACCCGACTGCTCCGAACTTCGACCCCCCCGAATCTCGGGTTTTGATCTGAAACTTTGGCGGGTAGGGCTACTTCAAGGGCCGGACGAGTAGGTTAGTCGGAAACTGGAGGACAACATGCCGAAACATCCTGCTCTGAAAGATCGACCCCTTGTGTTTGTGGACGTAGAGACCACGGGACTGGACCCCCACAAGCATGAAATCCTGGAGGTGGCCGCCGTGTTGGCGTACCCGGACGGCGACACCCCCTCGTTCTACGAGGCCAAGATCAAGCCGGAACGGATCGAGGACGCCCACCCGAAGGCGTTGGAAGTCAATGGCTACACGGAGGAGGCGTGGGCGTCCGCCCGACCCCTATCAATGGTGCTACCAGAACTGGTGGCCTTCATGGAGGGTGCCGTAATCGGGGGCCAGAACACCCGCTTCGACGTGGGCTTCATCAACGCCTCGATCAAGCGTTTGAGCATGGATCTCCGCATCGACTACCATCTGGTAGACGTCGCCACGCTGGCCTACGAGCATCTCGTCCCGCTGGGCCTGGGGAGCTTGTCGCTGTTCAACATCTGCAAGTTCATCGGGATTCCCCCAGAACCGAGGGTCCACCAGGCGTTGAATGGGGCTGAGAGGGCGAGAGACGTGTACTACGCTCTGCACCAGGCGACTTGGGTTGATCGTTTTCGTTGGAAGCTGGCGAACTCGAAGGGCTAGAAGCGGGCGCTCTGAATGACGACGCCCATGTTCCCGTGAGCCATCGTGACCCCTGTGTCCCGCTTGAACAGGATCCACTTCGTGCGGGTCTTCTCAGGCTTGCCGTCTTCCCCGATGGGAAGCAGGGTCTTGCTGTGGACGTCGTACTTCTTGGAGTACGACGACCGACCTACCTGGAACTCGATCTCACCCGCCGACCACGGACCCTTCACCTTGGCCCAGAATCTTGACCCCGGACGAAGCGCATCGAACTGCTTGTCGGAGATGGCTGGGGCTGCTGTCCTGCGAAGGACGGGCACCAGGTGTTCCCGGAGGTCCGGGTTGTCCTGTGCCAGCTTGATGACGGCGGTGCGGAGAGTGCTCATTGGAACTCCTGTGGGCTAGAGGGCCCCGGCGAGGATCTTGTCGGTCTGGGACTTGGCGCTGGAGAGGGCCTTCTCGAGGCTCTTCTCAGCCTTGCCAACGACCTTGGTGCGCTCGGAGAAGCCCTTGACCCAGGTCTTGACCGTCCCGGCGAAGTTCAGGATGCGGGCGGCAAGGCTGTTCTTCTGGCCAGCGAACCATTCCTTGATCCCGACGACGGCATCCACGATACCGGCCTGCTTGAGGCTGGCCTGCTTGAGGCTGCTCGTCTTCGACACGACCTTCAAGCCACGCAGACACGTTGCGGCATGCGTCAGGTCCACTTCACACTCGTGGTACATGGCCTCGACCGAACCCGCAATCTCCTTACCGAGCTTGGTGGCAATACGACCGAACAGGTCACCGGCCTTATCCCCGAACTTGGAATCCTCGGGACGGGCGATCATCTGCTTGATGCCGGGGCCCTTGTCCTGCGAGTAGACCGTGAAGTTGATGAGGGCCTTCTCAGCCTGTACGCAGAAATGACCCTTGTCTTCCATAGCCTTGGCGGCCTTCTCCAGCATAGCGATCCCGGCCTTCTCTTCCTTCTCCAGGGCCTTGATCTTTTTCAACTCGTCTGCGAACCGCTTGGAGATGATGTCGATCTCCCGGCGGGCCTCCGAGACCCGGTCGATGTGCTGGCGAAGCTGCATCGGAGAGAAGCCCGGCATCTTTGTGATGTCGACACGCTCAACGGCGGCCCCGATCACGGAAGCCTTCTTGGCCGGGGTGAACACGACCAGATTAGCGGCGGCCTTCGTGCCCAGCAGAACCTCGGGGGACTCATCGGTGCCCCGGGCGATGCGGATGACGTCGGCCAGGTCTGCCCGCTGCGCCGCTGTCATCGTGCGCTCGGGGACCAGGCCAGCCTTGCGGAGACGCTCCCGGAGGGCCGGGTTCTGGGCGGCCTTCCGCAGGAGCGACGCCTTGACGGCGGTGCGTTCGGGTGTCTGGCTCATTTCTCTCTCCCACGTTCGGAGTTGATATACGGCCCTCCAGGCCTCACTAGGATGGTTCGTATAGTCAGCCTATTGAGTCCCGGTGCCTCGTAACCTGTCCTCCCGGATCCTCAGTTGTTCCGGGGATTCATCCTGCATGTACACGGTGACGGTGGCCCCTTGCTCCTGGATGTGCTCCTTGGACGCTTCCATGAGCGCCCGGGTGCCTACGAGTCGCCAGTCTGTTCGCTTGGGGCCGCCATGGTGATCGAGGATGGGGTTGTTGGGGAGGGCCAGTCGGAAAGGTTGGTCTCCCAGTACCAGGAAGGTCCAGACCCGTTCCTCTACCCCTGTGAGAGTACTCCGGCTGCCCTCGTCCGCCACGCTGTCACCCCGCTAGTGATGTCCGTCTCACCCCAACCCAGGAACCGCAACCAGAAGGGGTCAGGGATTGCAGGCTCCTCGTGAGCCTCTACTACGGTGATCTTACCGTCAGAGAAGGATGCCGTGCGTCCAGAAAAGGCAACGTCACCAGGAACCAGGGCTGCCAGTGTCGTGGCCGCTTGGAGAGCAACGCCGCTTGAGGGGCACAGGAGCACTGTCCAACCGCCCTGACTCTGGACGTGTTGGATGGCCACAGACAGTTCGGAGAGCAGATTCTGGTGTGAAATCACGCCGGTCGTCACGGGAACCTCCTACAGAAGGCGGGCCGCCCATCCCACTGCACGGGTATCGAGGGCGTTCACGGTATCCACCTCCAACACCACGGGCTTCTTCTCGGTCTCGCCGAGTTGCAGCAGGAGGTTACGGGTCATGGCCTTGGCTGCCGTGTCCACGAAGGAGAAGGATGCCTGTGTGCCTGGTGCCCCTGAAAGAGTAGCCGACCACTCGTGGAAAGCGAGGACATCCCCGCCAGCGTCCTGGTAGTCTCGTTCTGTGACTTCCCAGCCCTCCGCCCGGAGAGCGTCCGCTACGAGTCCACGGATCGTCGGGAGAGCCGTTCTACGGCCCTGTGTCGTGCTGAAGAACTTGTGGGCGAGCGCACGGGCGTCCTCGTCCCCCATGCGTGCCAGAGCGGACGCTGGGGGCCTCCTGGTGCGTACTGGGGCAGGTACTTCACCCCTGCGGTACGTCGGTAGGTCTGTCTCAGCGGATCCCCGCTTCATCAGGTCCCTGCTGCCCGTATCTTCCCTGCGGACCAGTTGACCGTGCTCACCCATGAGCTTGAGCACGTCGTCCCCGGCCTCGATAGCTTCAATGGCATTCCGGCGTTCGGCCTCGTGGGCGTCTAGTGCGTGGCCTAGACGCTGAGAGGCGTTCTCCAGCATCTTGCCCACGGCGACCGGGTTGCGTGCGCTAGTCAGCACAGACACAGCAGGCGTAGCACCCTCCGGCATGGGACCAGTCCGATGCTCGGGGATGTCGCCGTCGTACTGGTTCCGCTCGATCAGGGCTGCCTCAAACAGAGGGTTCAGCCGGGGCAGCCTGTCAGCGCCAACTTGCATCGTGCCGCCGGGAGGCCGCAACGCTTCAAGGGCACCTTCCCCGAAGGGGGCGAGTTCCTGTGAGGCGGTCTTGGAAAGCCGCTCGATGAGTTCGGGGTGGGCCTGGACGTACTCGCTCATCTGCGCCAGAGCGTCAGACTCGGACACCTTCCCCTGCTTGGCCTTATCCATGATGGCCTGAAGCTCGGGGTCCAAGTCCATGAACTTGCCAACCAGAACCGAAAGGGCACCCTGAAGAGAGTCAGTCATCGTTGCCCCCGCCCATCGTAATCACCGCACCAGGCTTCACGATCTTCTCTGCCCGAGGCGTCCATTCGTCCGTGCCCTCCACATGGGGCCTACCCGTAGGGATGGCCTGCGGAAGCGGGGCATCTCCCCCGATAACGACACCACCCTGCGGGTGCGGGGTGTTACCCAGCGGCTTGCGCTGTACAGGAGGGGAAGGTGGGGGAGCGGCGGGCTCCGATGTCTTCACTGGGGGTGGTTCCTCAAGAGGTTCCGCCTGCTCCCCCATAATCCGTTCGGTCTCTTCCACGAAGTCGTCCACGGCTGCCTGCTGGGGGTCAGGCAGCGTGGGCTCTTCCTTGCCCCTTGCCTTGGACAACTGCCTGACGGCTTCGTCCACGGTGTCCGTAGTTGAGGGGCGGGCCTGTTGGACTTGACCGTCCTGCACAGGCACCTCTGGCATGTCCCATCCACCGCTGACCTCTTCGGGTAGCCGGTCGATCTGCACGAAGTCAGGGAACTGAGCGAACTCAGGGTCGCCCTGCTTGGCCCGGAGGACATCCGTGAAGTAGCGGTCGTACTGTGTGGTTACACGGGCACTGAACAGGTCTTCCGCCCACTTGGCCCGCTGACAGGCCGGGTTGCGGCACCGGACGCAGAAGGTTCGCTCGAAGTCGTTGTAGTTCCGCTGCTTACGGTCGGTCAGGTCTGAGATGCATTCTTCGATCAGGTCAGACATCCCTCACCTCGGGGGCTTTCTCGGAGGCTGCGGCTTCCCCACCGTCACGACCTTGCGGCGGGACAGGTTCTCCATCGTAGGGAGATCCACGAGCGGTGTCCGCAAACGCCCGTCAGTCGTTACCATGCAAGGGGATTCGTTGTGCGTCTCCACGAAGCGGACGTGGGGACACTGAGGGCACTTGCGGCGGTTCATTCGTACCTGCCCGCAGATGCGCTCCCAGATCTTCATCCGGCTGTACTCGTCCTCTGTGATCGTCTTGGATGCCCGAAGCTCCTCCGGTGTTCCCCGACCTGCCCCTACCGGCGGGAAATCCCGCCAGTGGACGCAGATGATCTGCCTTTTTACTTTGTCCGGGTAGATGACCTGGAGAGGTGTCAGCATCAAAGCCCCTTGTGCTTCGCTAGAACGTGGAACGTAGTTACGACCACTCGGGGCACGTTCACACCGAAGGTCTCCTTCAACGGCAACACTTTACCACTCAAGTCGAGCAAGCGAAGCTCCCGAAGTGACGCCTCTGTGCCGTTGCTGGCTTCCACGATGATCTCAGCCAAGGTAGCGATCATCCCCACAGACAGCGGGGAGTTGAGCTTGTACTCGTAGGGCGCACCCATCTCAATCTGTGGGGCGTCCGTCACAGGGGGTCGGAACCCAGCGGCTCCTGCCGGGGGCTCCGCAGAAACGTTCTCAGATGTGGGAAGGTTGTCAGGCACCTCGACCCTCGCCATCGGCTGCGGGGTGTGCTCCGACGGGTTCGCCACGGGGTCCATCCCCGGCGGGGTCGCCATGGACAAGGGAACACCCGGAGTCTGCTGGACGAACAAGGTCTCCAGTTGCTGCGGGAAGTTGGCCAGGTTGTCGTACTGAATGGCGGCATCGGAGGGCCAGTCCTTCTTCTTGATCTTCTTGTTCCCGTCGAACCGCACCTCACCGTGCCGCATGCTGTTGAGGTCCCACGGGACAGTCCAGTCACGCCCGATCTCCACGTCACAGGTGAGCGGCACCGGCCAGTTGCGGGTCATGATGATGCTGCTGCGGGTCATGATCGGGACGAGGACATGGATGGCGGCTTCCAGCACGTCACCGTCGATCTCGAACACGAGTTCGTCGTGCATCGTGATGATCATCTTGACCTTGTCCAGCCAGCCCCGCTTCTTGCACTCCTTGTAGACGAACGCCATGGCGGCCTTCGTGATGTCGGCGCTGGTGCCCTGAATCGGCCCGTTGATGGCGTTGCGCTCGGCCTTGGACCGGAACCCGCCTTCCTGTGAGGTAATGTCCGGTACCGGGTAGCGCCGTCCGAACGCTGTACGGACGTAGCCGTGCTGCCGTCCGAACTGGTGCTGCCAAGACCACCAGCCCTTGAGGCCGGAGTACGTCTTGTCGAACACGTTCTTGATACGCCAGCCTTCGTTCTTGTCCACGCCCGTCGCCCGCTGTACAGCCGTGCCGCCACCGCCGTAGCACAGGGCGAAGTTCGTCGCCTTGGCGTAGCCTCGGAGGGCCTTCCAGTTGTCCTTCTCCGTGGCGTCCTGCCCGTAGATGGAGAGGGCGGTCAGCGTGTGAAGGTCGCCGATCTTGTCCGACCCGCACGTAGGGCAGCGCTCCGGCGGCGGTGCCGGGGTCGTCTTGCCTTGGAAGCTCGGGAATGTCCGGTTGCACGAGGAGCAGTGGAAGAACTCAGTCAGCCACTTGGGCTCCCGTGAGAGGTTCGTGACGATGCGAAGCTCGACCCCGGCATAGTCGATGGCGACGATGTAGGCGTCCTCCTTACGGGGCGTGATGCACTCACGGAGCCGGGTCATACAGGCGGGCCTGTTGGGGTCATAGGTGGCAGGGATCGACTGGAGGTTCAGGGCGGGCCAACCGATGAGGCGGCCACGAGCGGCGTCCTTGGCCGGGGTGCTGAATCGGCCCGTGTCGACCTTGTAGCCGTTGAAGTTGATCCGCACGCTGTCATCGGTCGGGTCACTGTCCAGCAGCATCGGGTACAGGTAGCTGGAGAGCGCCTTGTTGACCTCCCGGAACCGCTTGATCTTGCCCATGAAGGGGAACGAGGCCCCTGTTTCCTCGATGACCCGTTCCAGTTCGTCCTTGGACGTCTTGATCTGGCCGGACTTCTCCGTCCGCTTGAGGTTCGGCACCCCCATCTCATCGAACATCGTCCCCAGCTTCTGCGGGCTGTTGACGTCGTAGATGGGCGGCCACTCCTTACCGGCCCTGCCCGTGATGAGCGTTGCCGGGTCCAGAAACTCCACCTTGGCCAATGCTTCGGCCCGTACCAGTTGGGCAGGCAAGAGGTTGTGCGGGTCGTCCGGGTCGAAGTTCTCCCGCAGAGCCTTGTACTTTCCGGGCATCACGTCCCGGCCCAGGACGGTCTGGGCTTCGGCGTAGACCTCCATGATGGAGTCGAACCATTCCTGCTGGCCCAGCCTGATCAGTTCCCGCACCTTCTCCTTGGAGATGTGGATGCGGTTGCGCTCCATCCAACGGGTTGAGGCCGTGCAGCCCTTTTCCACGCTGTAGATGGTCCTCTGCGTCTGCCCGTCTGTGTCCGGGTCGATGACCGCAGGGGCGAGGATCGGGTACAGGAGCCATGTGCAGATGCCGTCCCCGCCCGTGTACCAGAGGACGCCCTTGCTGGTGGGGTCGAGGGTTGTGAAGTCCAGATCCCCCGTCCAGTCCTCGGGGAACAACTCCTTCAACTCCACCTGGTCGATGCCGAGTAGCTCCTTGGACAGTGACTTCAGCCGCTTGTCCCGCTTACGGGAGTTGCCCAGGTAGGCAAGGATCAGGGTGTCGTCCCAGATCTTCGGGCGATCCCACACGCCCAGCGGGGCATCGCCGTTGAACTGGAGGAACTCCTGGTCGAACTTCCCATTATGGAAGATGGCGACAGTCTTGCCCTCTTCCGTAGCAACCACAAGGCGTTGAAGCTCGGCGTGAGCTATCCGCCATGGCACGTTATTGGGTGACGGCGAGCGGTTGCCGTCCATGTCCACCGTGACGTGGCCGACGGGGATGTAGTAGCCCCGCTCACCGTCCGGGGACAGACAGATCCCGGCGATCTTGTCCACGGTTGACCCGTCGAAGACCCGGTTGTCCAGTCCACTGGTCTCAAGGTCGATGGAGTAGCGCCCGGACTCGATGCAGGCGTCGATCATCTCCCCGATATTGGCCTCTGTGCCAAGGGTGAACGACTTCTCGTCCATCCAAGCCCGGTGTTCGATCTGGCTGCCTGCGTCCGTTTCGGCAAGTAGCTGATCTACGAAATCAAGTCCGTCATCCATGCGCCCCTCCTAGCTTTCATGACTCTACCCGAAGCTGAACTCGCCCTCGCCTACCACAACGACGTACCGGCCTTCTTTCCAAGCCAGCACCACCGTTTGGGCCGCCATCTGGGCCTCGAATGAGAGGCCCGGGGGCACGTAGCACTCGGGCATCTTGGGATGGGGTTGGCATGTCTCCCCGCTCATAGCGCAGGTCTTGTAATCGGCACATCGGCGAGACTGAGCCGGAACCAGGCGCAGTTGGGCTACTGGGGGATTACCGATGACCCGCATGAGGGGAGTGATGCGTCCGTGAAGGGCGTGTGACATATCCGCACCGGACACGGTCGGGATCAGGTCACCCCACGGCGTACCCTTCAACACGGCCAGGTCGCCCCAACGATCCCCGTCCTTACCGTGTGGGATCGGGCGGAGGAGTTTCACCTCGCCCCACTCATCACTGTTCAGCGTGAATTCATGTACCCGCATGGGCTTCCTTCAGGCGGCCCAGCATTGTGGAAAGCAAGGCGGCCCCCTTGAAGTCCGAGATCTGCTCCGTCGTTACCAGATGGCAAACCTTGTCGTGGGCATCCCAGAACCTGGCCACCTCTTCCATGGGCATCTCACGTTCCTGTGTGACGTTGTAGAGGTAGCTCTCGAACCGCTTCTGTACCTTGCCCCAGTCCCGCTCCTCGCTCACCCACCGCAACGCCTCCTGCATCTTCTGGAAGGGTGTCTTTTCGACGACCTCGTTGGGGTCGAAGGGCACAGGGGCGAGCTTGGCCTTCCGTTCCAGCCAAGCGATGGCCTCCATGAACCCGATGCCTTGCTTTTCCTGCACCGTGGAGATGGTGTCCCGGGTCTTGTCACAGACAAAGCAGTACCAGGTGTTGTCCGTGTAGACTCGGGCGGAGGGGGTGTTGTCGATGCCGTCCCCGTGCAAGTCACAAGGGAACTGCTCCTCACGGTCATCAGAGGTTACGTGAACGGGGTAGCCGTAGTCGGCGAGCAACTGACGGATCGGGATGACCGTCTTGACTCGTTGCTTCCGTGTTTCATCTCGTGCAGTCCAGGCCATGCCTTACTTACCCTGATGGCGGCCCGGACGGGGCTAGTCGTCAAAGACCTCTCGGGGTCCTTGGCACTTCTCCATCTCGGCGGGGTCGCAAGACTTGAGGCTGATGATACAGGTGGGGCGGAGGGCGTGGCCGCTGGACTGTGTAGCCTCGCAGAACTCGGTGCAGGACGTGCCGTCCTCCAAGGGCTCACCCTCGGGGCAGCCCAGGTCCACCAGATGGGAGCACGCCCCGGCGCAGTTGTCGTCCTTGGGGGTGATCGGGGTCACTGGCGGGACGTAGTGCTTGCAGCAGCTTGTCAGCAGCGCCAGTGCCAGAATCAGGGTCGTAGTTCGCATCACTCGTCCTCCCACGGGGCCTGAATGACCCAGAAGTCATGTGGCTGGTCCCCGGCGATGACCGAGGGGTCCATCAGGTAGAAGCCGTCGTCGCCCCACCCGTTGCCCCAGGAGTTCTCGCCGATGAAGAGGCCGTCCTTCGTGCCCAGGAGCACGGTGGCGTGCCGTCCCGTGACCTTGTCGGCCTCTTTCAACACGTCCCCGGCCTTGTACCCGAACCAGTTGGGGCCGATCTCAGTGCCGTACACGACCGGGTTGCCTGCCCGGATCGCCTGCCGCACTCGCTCCACCCGCTCCTGCCCGGTCGACCGGATCCTGTAGAACGCCTCGATCTTGTGGGTAAAGGCTTTCCGCATCGCCATCCATGACGGCGACATGTTGACCTTTTCCATGAGGAAGGGCCACGCCGACTCCGGGGGAACCCCGAACCGTCGGAGGACGTCGCAGGCGTGGGACACATAGGTCCCATCGTCAGCGTGCGTCTGCGGCGGGAACTGAAGCTCACGGGCCAGGTAGTACACGGCCAGGACGGACAGATCGACGTGGGCCTCGTGGCCGTACATCTGGATGCGCTTGATCTCCAACGCCTTGACCACCGACTGGGCGACACAAGTGTTGGTCACCCGCTGGTTGTGCCTCGGCGAGGTGAAGGGACGGAGGTCCACGTTCTCCACAACGACCTTGTCGGGTGCATCGTAGGACGCCTCGTAGGCCCAGTGCTTCGCATTCCAAGGCTCCGCCTTGAATCCGCTTGTCCCTGTGATCTGATCGCTCATGTCCCCTCCTCTGAAGCTGAATTGACCCCCGTGGACGCTGACGCCCCCCGGTCATTCTGCACTTGCTTGAAGAACCGGGCGGCGGTTCCGGTGTCATCATGGCCTCTTTCCCCCACTACCGTTCCCGGAAGCTGTACCGCAACGGACTCAGGGTTACGCCGACTCGAGTTTGCTCTGTATCCGTTACCTGTCTCCCCGCTCTGTGCCCCAAGGGCGGCCACAGGGCAGCCCGGAGCGCAATCCCACACGTCTACCGCCTCCAGTCCGTCCGGGCCACTGTAGCCCCTCTTGGTGGCTTCTGTGGGGCGGATACGCCACTGGCTCTTGTCCTCACGTCCGCCGTCCCCTTCGGGCCGGGTGTCTCGGGTGCCTCGTACTTTGGCCGTGCCGGTACAGCAGCACTCGGGAAGGTGTTCAAGGATCAGGTTCCCCGGCCAGCGTCCCTCTGTGGAGTAGGTCTGCCCGGTGCCCTTTTCGTAGGTACAGCCACCCTGACAGAGCCCCAGTCAGTACGACGTCCCGCCGTGGCCTTCTTCACCGTGCCCGTACCGATCCGGGCAGCGTCGATGTTCAAGGCTCCCGTCCCGTGCTTGAGCACGTTCCGGGCGACGTTGGTCTCGGAGAGCGGCTTTCTGGCAACGGTGATGACCCTCATGGGTGGATCCCCATCCCCCCGCTGGGCATGAACTCCAGAGTGGGCTTACGCCCAACGATGAAGGGCTCCCATGCGGGCTTCAAGGCGGTCCCGTAGCCTTCGAACCGCTTGGCCTCGTCTGTCACGGCCTCGTTGCCGTCCTTCTCGTGGTAGCCCTTGGCCAGGGCCTCTTGGATCCACGGACGGTCGCCGCCCTCGATCCCGATGCCGCCGTTCAAGCTCTTCGGGTTGCGGACCTCTGATGACGGAACCCGGACCTTCTCACGCACAGCCCCCAACACCCGGTCGATGTCCGAGGACACGTTCAAGCTCTTGGGGAACCCGGAACCGTAAGCCCAGGCTTCCAGCCCTTGAATCTCGAACCCGGCCTGCTGCATCGCCAGGGCGACACGGTGGTAGGTGCGGGTCGCCGAGAACACCTTGCAGACTCCACCGGGCCGGAGCGCCCTGAAGCACTCACGGAGCCACCCGATGTGCCACTCGTGCATCGCCTGTCCGGCCTTTACGGCGTCCCAGCCCTTGCCCATGAACGAGATGAGGTAGGGCGGGTCAGTGATGACTCCCCCCAAGGAGTCCTCTGGGATCTCCTTCAAGCGTTCAAAGCTGTCCCCGTGTCGCAGGGTGATAATCATGGCTTCCTCCCGATCACGAAGGGCTCCCACGAAGGCTTCAAGGCGGTCCCGAAACCTTCGAACTTCTTGGCCTCTTCCCGAAACGGCTTGGTGATGTCGTACTCGTGGGCCGCAGAGCGCAGGAAATTGACCACGCTGTTGTCGCTGTTACCCCGTTTGGCGTGCCCTACAACCTCCCTACGGAACCAGTCCTCTGCCGGTTGGCCCTTGCACTGGTTCAGGTTGATCAGCAGTTCCTGAATGCGCTCAGGGATATCCGGGTCCTTCAACACCTTGAGCAGAGTTGGAACCTGCTCCAACGTGGGCACGGCGGGTTGTGAGGTGGAGGATGTCCAGTGTGAGGCCATACCCACGAACCCGAAGGCGTCGTTGATGTCCTGACTGGTGATCCCTGCGTCGTCCCGGGCTTGTCGGATCCAGGCCGTGACCTCGTAGATCTCGTCCGTGTTGTGCTTGAGCCTGTCCAGTGCCTTGGCTACGTCGAGGTTCTTCGGGAACCCTGTCCCGTAGCCCCACGCCTCCAGCCCTGCGATCTCAAAGCCGACGGCCTCCATGGCCATGGCGAGTCGGTGATACGTCCTGGTGGCGGAGAACGCCTTGATCACGCCGCCCGGAGTGAGTGCCCGGAGGGACTCTGCCAGCCACCGGGTGTGCCAGCCCTCGATCAGATGGCCTTGGATGGCCTTGATGTTCGGGAGGTCCGGCTCGGCGCACACGCACTTGCGGCCTACGTGATCCCAGCGCCACTTGCCGCAAGTACGGCACTTGACGTTGGAGTTGGCCCCGTAGGAGGGCACCTTCAGCCCCTTGAAGGAGCCGTCGGAGAACCCGGCGTTGGACATCTGGCCCACGTCAGGGTCAGGGGCCAAGCGGTCCCACTCCTTACCCATGAACTCCAAGCCGTAAGGAGGATCTGTAATGAAGGCACGAACGGACCCCTCCGGCAATTCGGCGAGCCGTTTCACGCAGTCACCCTGCCGAAGGACAATGTTCACGCTTCCTCCTTACTCTGCACCTGCTTGAAGAACCGGGCGGCTGTTCCGGTGTCACCCCCGTAGGACTGCTGGATGGGACGTGGCTTCTTGTCCGTGTTCCCCACCCCGAAAGAGTTACCCGACCCATGCCCTGGGTCCAGGCTCCCGCTCTTCAGGATGCCCGTCTGTGCGCCCAGGTCCGCTACGGGGCATCCTGAAACGCACTCCCAGGTGTCCACAGACTCCATGCCGTCGGCATCAGCGTGCCCGTACTGGCCTGGTGCCTCCCGCTTCATGCCGCCCATCCCGATCCTGGCCTTGACCTCGCCTCCCTTCGTGTGGACGAAGGTGGCGTTCTTGGACTGGATACGGACGGGGTCGCCCTTGCGACACCCCGGAAGGTGTTGGAGGATCAGGTTCGGAGGCCACCGGCCATCGCTGCTGGGCTGGAACCTCGTGCCCCTGGTCTTGTCCGGGCTACCCACGCTGAAGTGATCCCCGCCCTGTGTGACGGCGTTATCCCCGTAGGAGGAGTCCGCCTTGATGCGGGAGGCCCCGATGTTCAACGACCCCGTGCCGTGTTTCAGGACGTTGGAGGCGACGTTGCCCTCAGACAGAGGCTTTCTGGCGACCGTGATCACTCGCATGCTTGGACCTGCTTGAAGAACCGGGCCGCAGTGCCCTTGTCCCCCGGATCTGTCACGCCCTCTACCCCAAGGCCCATGGTAGCACCGTGTGCTCCCCACACGCCCTCTGACTTGTTGCGCTTCGTGGGGGAGGTGTTGCCCCGTGCGTGTAGAACACCACTCTGGTCCCCCAGGGAACCGACCGGGCACTCAGGGACACAAGCCCACGAGTCCACAGTCTCCTTGCCGTCGGCCTCTCGGAAACCTGGGTGGCCTACACCGACGGGCATCGCAAGGATGTTCCCTTTCTTGTGGTGCGGTTGATGGGCGGCAGCCCCTATCACGCTGACTCTCCGTGTCCCCTCACAGGTGCATCCCGCCTTGTGCTCAAGGATCAGGTTGGCGGGCCACCGTCCTACATCCGGGTTCATCCCAGGAACATTGGCGGCAGGTTTCAAACCCCACCCACAATCCAGATCCTTGAATCCCTTGGATGAGGACACCCCTGCCTGCTTGTAGGGAACCCTCTTGGAAACCCCGATCCGGCTGGCGTCGATGTTCAAAGCACCCGTTCCGTGCTTCAGGGAGTTCAGGGCGATATTCGCCTCTGAGATGGGCTTACGGGCGACGGTGATGGCCCTCATTCCACGGGCCCTCGTACCTGCTTGAAGAACCGGGCAGCCGTTCCCTTGTCGCTGTGTGTCTGGCCTGACGTGGACATGGCAAAGTTCGTCGCCTTGCCGCCCTTGCGCTCCGTCTGTGCGCCTTCCCGGCTGGTGGACTCCCCGCTCTGTGCCCCCAGGTCAAGCACGGGACACTCAGGCTGACAGGCCCAGATGTCCACGGTCTCGTCCCCTGTGTAGGTAGCTGTCAGGGGGTGTCCGGCACCTTCGCCCCACGGCTTCATGCCGTCGTCCCACCGGGAGAGGGTGCGGCCCTCTACGGACTCCTGCCCCACGATCTCACACCCATGCTGGTGTTCGAGGATCAGGTTGGCAGGCCAGCGGCCTTTGTCGCCGTCCACGATGCCAAGACCGCCCATCCCCTTGCCGTAGACCTTGTTCTTGAGGTTCGGGTCGCCAGTGGACTCGGTGCCGCCCTGTGTGCCGATGCGGCTGGCGTCGATGTTCAAAGCCCCGGTGCCGTGCTTCAGGGTGTTCAGGGCAATATTCCGCTCCGACAGCGGCTTGCGGGCTACAATAAGGGCTCTCATGGTTTACTCTGTACCTGCTTGAAGAAACGGGTCGCTGTTCCCGTGTCATAGTGCTGATTGCTTGACCGATCAGAACCGCCGAACTTGAACATCCCTCCGCCACTCCGATCAGGATTCTGGGATGGCCTTCCTGTAGAAGCCCGTTCCCCGCTCACACGCCCAAGGTCAGCTACCGGACACTCAGGGAGGCAATTCCAGTTGTCTACGGTCTCCTTTCCTTTCTCTGCATAGTGGCGCAAAGATGTTCGGGAACCACTCAAGAAAGCCCCTCGATTTACATGCAGGGTCTTAGCCGTACAGCCAACCACCTTGATTTGCTTGACCCCTGTTTTCTGGCAACCTGGGAGATGCTGGAGGATCAGGTTGGCAGGCCATCGCCCGGAGCCGTGTGTTTTGAACCGACGCCCCTCTTCGTAGATGCCCATGTTGCCCCAGCCTTCCATGAGATTGGGGGAACCAGCTCCACTCCGTTGATCCATGACAACCCGCTCCTCTTGAGGGATGTCAAGCCTGCTGGCGTCGATATTCAAGGCTCCCGTCCCGTGTTCCAACACGTTCCGGGCTACATTGGTCTCAGAGAGGGGTTTTCTGGCAACCGTGATAGCTCTCATGGATGAGTGCCCATCCCCCCACTGGGCAAGTACTCCAAAGCAGGCTTGAGTCCGATCACGAAGGGCTCCCAAGCGGGCTTCAGGGCCGTCCCGTAACCGTCAAACCGTTCTGCTTCTGGACTGCCCGGGGCTCGGGTCTGGGTCGTGACCTCGGTCTCTTCACCCATTCGGAGTTGGTAGGACGTACCACCGCCCTGCTTCCACGTCTTTTCGCCTACGACGTCGCCCTGTGTCCCAAGGTGCTTGTCGATGGCCTTGGATACGTTGTGGGACTTGGGGAAGCCAGACCCGTAGGCCCAGGCTTCCAGCCCGACGATCTGGAACCCCACGTCCTGCATGGCTGCCGCCATCCGGTGGTACGTCCGTGTCGCCGAGAAGGACTTGATGACGCCACCAGGAACCAGGACGTGGAAGCAGCCCTCCAGCCAGCCCCTATGCCACTCCTGCATCTTGTGGAGGTGCTCCAGTTCCCGGTGTTCCCACTCGGGCTCCTCGCACTTGCAGGGGTTGTTGCTGAAGCTGTAGAGGCCGCATTTCAGGCAGTGGCGGTTCCGCTTGGGGACGTAGGAGGGCAGTTCGCCCAACCGTGACCCGAAGTCGCCCCCAATGCCGGACCCGTCGCCGATGAGCTTGCGCTCGGTGTCCTTCCAACGGCTCTGGTTGCGGGCGGGTTCGAGCTTGTCCCACTCCTTGCCCATGAACTCCAGCCCGTATGGGGGATCCGTGATGATCGCCCGGACGGAGCGAGGCGGCATCGAAGCCAGAACCTCGAAGGAGTCGCCGTGGTGTAGGTGGATCGTACTCATGAAAAGGCTCCAGACGCCGGGACAGCGATCACATCGAGGACGCCGCTGTATTGCGGGCACTTGTGGAGGAACTCGTCCAGTGCGGTCTCCGTCCAGAAGGGTCCCTCGTACCCGAGATAGGTGCTGTCGGCCTCGTCTACCTGGACAACGATCCAGCAGTGGACACCACCCTCCGGGATGTCATGGCGGCCTTGGATCTCAGCCCCCCGCTTGTTGAACTGGCGGTCACTCATCGCCCATCTCCCACGGGAACGCATCCTCCACCATGGCCTGCTCCTGCTCGGGGGTGACCTCCGGCGGCTTGAAGTCCGAAACGATCTCGGCGTTGCCGTGGGGGCGAGGGATGGTGTCGTGCTGGCGGATACGGGCGTCGGAGATCCCCAGGTACTGCTCCTCACGCTCGATGCCGATGAAGTCGTGGCCCGTCTCCAGACAGGCCATCCCGGTCGAACCGGAACCCAGGAAGGGGTCCACGACGGGGCCTTCGTCCTTGGGAACGTCGTGCATCAGGCGGGCCATCAACTGCACGGGCTTGACCGTGGGATGCAGGTTGTGGATCGAACCCTCCCCCACGTAGACGCCCTTGCCTACTTCCCGCTCGGTGCGGGCCGCCTTGGGCACGTAGTGGAGCTTGCCCGGTTCCTGAACCAGCAGGATGGTGTCCCGGATCTCAAACCCGGCATCCTCGATCATGCATGCCCCTGTGTGCCCCGTCTTCTCTTCGTCCGGGGCGATGAGCAGGAGGTGCGCTCCAGGCCGGAGCACCCGGAGGAACTCCTTGGACTCCTCCTCAGTCGGGGTGCCGCCTACGATCAAGCCGGGGATCGAGTTGTTCTCCCACTTGGCGATCTCCCCGTTATCGAACACGGAGCACGAGTTCTCGATGTAGATGGCGGAGGCATCAGGCGGGGAGATCAACGTGATCAGGTAGTCCAAAAGGTCTTGTGTCATGCCCATCTCCCACGATTGGTCGCTGGTGAATTGCTTGTAGTAGCGGGCAACGGAGCCCGCATCCGTGTACTCAGGGGCATCTACCCCACGGGTGAACTTCGTCACCCCACTCTCATCCTGCACCCGGCGGTTGTCTGTACGTTCGCCGGTCGTTGAACCCGTCGGCATGTCCGGGACGGGACAGTTGGGGCCGCAGGCCCACACGGGGAACACCTCACGAGGCCACGTTGTCAGGCTGGCCTCTGTGCGGCCTTGGGCGTCCCCGTAGATGTCCGTCTTGAACTGGCCCTTGTGGCCGACCTGGTTCCGGCGCTCGGGGCGTTCTATCTCCCCTGAGCCCACCACAGCGCACCCGTGCTGGTGCTGGAGGATGAGGTTAGGGGGCCAACGTCCCATCTCCTGCGTGCGGACGGCAGAGGCCCTCTGGGCGGCCTGGAACTGGTCCTTGTCCGAATCGTGGAACCCGGTCAACCCGGCGGCCCCTTGGCGCTTGCCGGGGTTAGACTGCGGGGTGGTGATGGCCTCGTCGACGACAGCTACACGGGAAGCGTCGATGTTCAACGCTCCGGTCCCGTGCTTCAACACGTTGGAGGCGACGTTGCCCTCTGAGATGGGCTTCCGTGAAACTGTGATCGTTCGCATGCTCAGTTGTCCAGTTCGTCATCAACTTGCGCTTCGGCGGCCTTGTCCACCGCCGTCCCTACCTTCTCGTGCTGTTCCTCGGTCATCACCGGGTCGAAACAGGTAAGCAGGCGTCGGCATGGCCACTCTACCCGTGCGTAGAAAGTCTCGAACGGTTCTTGGTCACGAGATTTCAGACACTGGATCTGAACCTTGTTCTCCTTGCGGAGATCTGTGTCCAGCCATGAGGCCGTCACAACGTCAGAGGACCGCTCGGCCTCGTTGGCATAGGACAGGTGGGTCAGGTCGTACTCCGCCCTGCCAGCCTTCTCCTTGCGCTTGAGCGCCGCCTTGTAGCCCTCACGGTTGATCTGGAACAAGGCCATGACGGCGATGCCCATCCCCCGCTGGAATGACATGGCTAGGCGCTTCAAGTCACGGAGGACTTCGTTGAGGCGCTCCGTCGTGCTTTGCGAATACCTGCGGGAGGCCATCAAACCGGCGTGGTCCACGGTGAGCATCGAGAAGGGCGTCTTGGAGTAGATGACGTCGGCCCGGTGCCGCATGTCCGCCACCGTGAAGTCGTCCTTGTCCGGGTCAGCGACCTCGATGTGGATCTTGCCGTACTGTGCGGGCGACGGGTGCTTGACAAGAATCGGAGGGCTTACCTCAAAGTTGCACTTGTCCACGTTCAAGGAGGCCAACACGGGCTTGCCGTTCTCCTTGTACTGGTCCCCTGTGTCTGGGTGGTGGTCTACGTCCACCTCGTTCCCGTTGAAGTCCTTGACTACGAACTCAAACAGGAACCTGCGGGCGTTCTTGTGGTACTCGTGGAGCGTCCCGTCACGGATATCCTTGTAGGGCAGCCCCACGGTCTCATCGACCCCAGTCTGTAGGCCCAGCCAGTACCTGATCAGCTTGAACTTCGGGTGCGCCGAGTGCATGGCGTACAGGATATTCCGGCACTGGTTGTACGGCATCTCCAGCGAGAAGAAGAGCGTCGAGTGCAGGTAGTAGACGGCCTGGTTGTAAGCCCAGTTCAACGCCAACGTGGACTTCATGCCACCCGTGAAGGCGGCGTGCGTCCAAAGCTCGTACCGCTTCGCCCCGTTGAGGGCGTGATCCATCTGAACGAGGCCGGAGTGCTGCCCCACGCCTGCTAGGGGATCTGCTTCGACCCGTTCGTACCGCTTCGTGAAGTCCTCTCCGTCCTGTGTGACCTCGCCGGACAGCCGGGTGCCCAACGTGGGAGCGACAATCTCGTGGCTCCTGTCAAGGACGTGACGGATGGCGTCTACAGGCCCCCGGAGCTTCCGCTTGACCTTGCCCTCCTGCACTTCCATGCCGGACGACATGATCGCCCCGGCGTCCTTGAACAGTTCAAGGGTGGTGCGGAGGCGGCGATCCTCCGCCCGGTCCTCCAGCAAGGTCATGAAGTCGCCGCCCACGAGGACGGGGAGGCGCATCAACTGCTCCACCCGGTCGAGGGCCTGGGTCTCCCCAACGTGCTGGAAGTGCGTCTTCAGGGTGCCAGCCTCGGGCACGTGGTTGTGCCGTTGGATGAACTCCTTGATCTCGGTCCAGATGACCCGATCCTCGGATACCTCAAACTCCAGCCCCGCATCGTTGAGGAAGTGGTAGTTGCGGAGGAGCAGTTCGGGGACGTCTGTGTGGGCCGCCTTGAAGCATGACCGTAGGAGATTCTTCATCGGCTACCCCCGCCCTTGTTCTTTTTCCAAGCGGGCTTCTTGGCTTCCTGCGGGGGTTGGAACGACCGGGTCGGCCCGTCAGTCGTGCTACCTCTCTGGTGTTCTGTGGTGGCCTGTGGGGCCGGTGCCGTGGAACCTGTGACCCGATCCAAGGATGGGAGCGTGCCCTTGTCCTCCGTCAGCTTGCTCAGGACCACACGGGGCCAGCCCAGCATGGAGGCTTCTACGTCCATATCCCAAGCGATGTGCCCGGACTTCAACAGGTATCCCGGCATGTCCACGATCCAGAGGGGCTTATCGACGTGCTGCCGGTGCATCAAGGTCTCCAGCAACACCTCGGGCATCGCTGAGTTCCGGGCGGACTTGACGCCCAACCGCACGATCAGCAGCTTGGGCGGGTCGATGATGTCCTCCAGCGAGTTGTACTTGCTGGTCCTCCCGCCTTGGCGGGATTCTGCTACGTCCGTGTCGTAGATCTCGTCGTCCGGGATGTCACGGGACAGCCAAGCGGACATGAGATCGGCGTCAGACAGCACCCGGAAGTACCACGACGGCCCCATACGGGCTCCGACGTGCTTCAGGTGGTCCCGGAGATCCTTGTCCGATGCCGTGATGAAAAGGTTGCGCTTGTCCTGACCTTTGAGGGGCGAACCCGGGATGGGGGCGGCCTTGGAGAGCCCCCGCCAGCCCCGCTCCAGGTTCTTCAACACGTCCCGAACAAGGACACAGCCGCATCTCTGCGTCAATTCGCCGATAGCCATCGGCGGTCGGAGTTCTGGGGGAAGGGGAACGACGCCTCGGCCCTTGCAGTGCGGGCAGTCAGGCTGCCCGTCTCCCTTGGGGTAGTCCTTTACGGGCTCTGTCATTCGCCAAAGCCCCGTGCATCTTCCCGCAGCCCGTCGAACAGGTCGGAGATGTCGTTCTCCACAGCGATGACGTTCCCGGCCTCTGTATCACCCTTGAGTCGCTTGCCCAACACGGCCTCCACGAGCTTCATTTTGTTGCCCATCACCTCCATTACCCGGTGGTCGATGGTCTTCGACCGCCTACTGCTGGAAGAGATCATGTGGATCACGTAGCAGCGGTCGTGGATAGACCCGATGCGGATCATCCGGCCAACAAGCTGGAGGAAGTCACCCGCCGACCACGGCGTGTCATAGCAGATGAGCGCCTTGGCGGCCTGTAGGTTGATGGCGTCCGACCCTGCCGTGGTGATGACGGCGATCCGGGTGGGCTTCTCCGGGTTCTGGAACTTCTCCATGTTCTCAGACCGCTGGGCGATGGTTTCGTCCCCGGTGATCCGAATGGCGTCCACCTTCTTGGTCTTCAAGGTGGGCATGATGATGTCGACCATCTTCTTGAACCGGGTGAACACGATCACGTTTTCCTCGGCCAGGTCGCCCTCTGTCAGCACCTCCACAAGCTCGGTCAGCTTGGGTGACTGGGTCTCGATGCCGATCAGTTCCAGATCGTTGACGATCTGCTGGCAGTAGCCGATGGCGGTGAGCTTCGTGGTCTCCTTGACGTCTCCGTCGCCCATCTCCAACAGACCCTCAAGGGCCTCTGCGTACTTGTCCTCCTGCTCGGGGGTCATCGGGACATCCAGCAAACGGGTAGTCAGCGTGGGCAGTTCTGTGGCCACGTCATGCTTGGGGCGGCCCAGGAAACACGGGTCGATCAGGGCCTTGAACTCCCGGATCTTCTCGGGGAGGTAGCCGACGATCTTGGGAACCTTGCGGCCCCGTGCCACCGGAACCATCTGGGTAAGGCAGTAGTAGAGCATGAACTGGCGTTCGGTCATGATCCGGTCGTCCTGCATACGGAACAGGTCCGGCAAGATGACCCGGTAGATACCGTAGCCTTCAATCAGGTGATTCTTGATCAGGGTGGCCGTCAGCCCCCACGCCCGGTCGGCCTGCTCCGCCATGTACTTGCAGACCTGGTGAACCTGAGTCGACGGGTTCTTGAACGCCGTGGCCTCGTCGAAGACGACGATGTAGCCGGACAGGTGCTGCATCGCCGTGAAGTCCTGAACGGCGCTCCGGTAGCCCATGACCATCACGGTCGGCCCCGTGGAACGCTCAAAGGCGGCCCGTGCCTTCTCCCTGTACGCCTTCGTGCCTTGGCACATGAAGACCCGCACGCCCGACGTGAACTTGGAGAACTCCTTGACCCACTGCGGGGTTGCGGACTTGGTCGTGAGGACAATGACCTTCCGGTCGGGTTCCTTCTCCCAGACCCAGCACAAAGCCGCAATGGTCTCAAGGGTCTTGCCGAGACCGGTGTCGTCCCCGAGGACGAAGCGCTTCATCATAAACAGGTGGAGGATGCCCTGGACCTGGTAGTAGCGGATCCGCAGGGGTTGTTCCCTCCCGGCGAAGTCCGTGAACGTGGTCTTCAGGTGCTTGGTAGCCCGTAGGGACAGGTCCTCCCGCTTCCTGATGTCTTGCAGCTTCTTGTAGACGGGATTCTCGTGGACACTCGACATCGGCGCGGCTCCTCCCTCGGTGGCTCCATCGCTCTACCCGAGGGGAGGGACGGACGCACCCCCTAGATGCGGGATAGGAACGAGAAGATGAGTTCTCCGTTGGCTACGGACCGGGGAGCCGTCCGGGCGATCTGTTCCATGTGGGCCTGTAAGCACGCCTCCGCCACCTTGGCACACTCGGGCTTGGCCTTGACGTAGGGCTTGGAGAACTGCTTGAGGATCCCCTTGTAATCCTTGAGGATGTCGAAGAACAGGGACGAGTTGCACCATGCGGCCAGGGCCGTGATGGCGGTGTCCACAGTGGCTTCAAACTCGGTGGGCGGCACCTGGATGCCTGCGTGGTAGCGGGGCATCGCCCCTACCTCGTTGACCAGCCGGAGGGCGAACTGGAGGGCGGCCTTGTGGCGCTTCGCCAGGTTCGGCCAGCGCCGCTGCTGTTCGTTGAGGGTGTAGTAGACGTACTGGAGGTACTCCATCGGCATCCCGGCCTTGTCGGCCTCGATGGCAACCTGCCGGACGACGCTATTGGCCCTCGCCGTTATCTTGGAGGAGAATGCCTCCAGGGCGTCCTTAGCGACCTTCTCCGGGTTCTTGCGTAGGATGCCCATCATTCCCCCACGTCGATCACGAGGCGGCCCGGTCCTTCAATGACCAGGGCGGCCCCCGTGTTGGTCCGGGTCACCTTGATGCCACCAGTAGCCCCGATGTTGAACTTCTGGCCCGGTAGCTGAACGGACCCCGTCCGGCGCTCTTGCTGGGTCGGGGCAACGTCCTGCAACTCCTTGAGGTGGTTGTAGACGGCCATCAGGTCCGCCCGCACCATTCCAAGGGACTCAATGGCCCGGGCTGTCCTGGGGCCAACGTCGCCGTCGACGGGGCCGCAGTTGTGCCCTGTGCGGTGTAGCTGGGCCTGAATGAACCGCTCGTTGCCCTTCTTACCTTCCCACCGGCCAACGTCTACCAGAGACGCCGCACAGAGGGACGGCCACACCAGGTGGCCCCGGCCCTCTGAGAACAGGCGGTCCATCAAGGGACGCCACGGGCCGTAGTAGTGGAACACGGTGTCACCCGGCCCCGGTGTCGGGTAACGGGTCGCAGGAGTGAACCCCAGAGGGACAGCGTGGCCCCACAAGGCGTTGAGGATTGCCTGCTCGTCCCGTGTGCCCTCCCGTTCCAGGGAGAGGTGTACCTCACGCCCTGACGGCACAAGGGACAACGGGTTGCCCTTCTCAGAACCAGGCACAGGACCCAGAATCAGCACCTGCCAGCCGGATTCCGCCAGACGTTTCTCCATGGCGGTGATCGCCTCGGCGGTGTCCCGGGTCAGCGTGTGTCCCCGATAGTTGATCAGGTCGAGTCTCATGGGTCCTCCTTCTACGGCGTTCTCATAGGGAGGCTACCGTACACGGACGAGTGCCCTCGCCAGCCACGGACGAACGGACTCGGGTACGAACTGCTGCGCCTTATCCAGATCGAACGCCAGCAGTTCCCGCACAATGGACGACGACACGAAGGACGTGGTGTCAGAGGGACTCGCCGGGAGGAACAGCGTCTGGATGCCGAGGGTCTCGTTGACGTGGGCCAGGGTCATCTCCGCCTCAAAGTCGGAGACCGTCCGCAGGCCCCGGACGAGGACTCGGTGCTTGTCCGGGGCATAGTCCACCAGCAAACCGTCCCAAGCGGCCACATGGACACGACTCCCGTGTTGCTCAAGGCACTCCTTCAACATGTCCACCCGCTCTCCCTGTCCGAAAAGCGTCTTCTTGGCCTTGTTCACCGCAACCAGGACGGTGACGGACTCAAACAGGCAGAGGGCCTCCTCGATGATCCGAAGGTGTCCCTTGGTGGGCGGGTCGAACGATCCAGCGCAGATGCCAAGCGTATTCATCACACCTCCACAACGAGCTTCCAGTTGAATTTCGGGTTCTCTTCCTTGCGGGCGTAGCCGAACGGGTTGCACAGGATCCGGGTGTGCCCCTGTTTGAAACTGAGGCTGTCATGGGTGTGCCCGTACACCCAGAGAGGAGGCTGCACGTCTTGGATCAACTCCCGCATGTCCGTGTTGTAGAACATGTTGAGGGGTGTAGTCCGCCACTTGGGCAGGCACCCCTCCGGGTGCGGTGAATGGTGCGTGACAACCACGTCGCCCGGATCAACGGTGTCCCGTAGGAACTGTTGCGCCCGTGCATTGGCCCGGATAACCCACGACTCAAAGCCCCCCATGATGAGGTGGAAGTCGTTGAGCCCTCCCTTGTACCGGGACACGTCAGGGCTGTCCGGGAACCAGAGGGTGGTCCCGACAAACCGCTGGCCCTCAATGGTCACGGTGTCCTCAACCAGCGGGTGGAAGTTGCTGCATCGCCGCTGCAACAAGGCCAGCTTCTCATCTACGACGTGCGGGGCGACGGTGTAGTACTCGTGGTTCCCCGGTACGAACACGACGTGCGGGTACTTCTCGCAGAGCACCTTCAGGAAGGGACCGATGTTGGGGGCGTGCCCTACGTCACCAGCCACGACCAGCACGTCCACGCCTGTTGGGTCCATGGCGGCGGCAAACGAAGCGCCCCCGTCCCAATGGAACTCGACGTGAATGTCACTCAGAACCTGGATGTTCATGGCACCTCCTTCGGTATGTTACCCGGACTGGCTCAATACATGGTCTATTGAAGGCATGTCTTGAGCGCCCTTTCTTCGCACGGAGTAGTCATGGATGACCTGACCCAGAAAGTAGCACGCCGATACTTGAAGACCGCAGGACTCAAGACAGCGGCGGAGCGGGGGATCTCCCCCAACAGACTCGTGGACCTGATGACCCTCACCATGGCCTTCGATTCCCTCGCCGATTGGGCGGTGGACACGGAGACCAACCCCGGCACCGTGGGCAAGAAGGGCCTGATGCTGGTCAAGAGGTTCAGCAGCGGGCTGGACGAGGGCATCCAGGAGCACCTCGGACCCCTCGCCGAACGTGGCGACGGCAAGGTCCTGGGCCGCCACATCCGCATCGGGCTCCGTCCGGGCGCTCCTTCTGACATGGCCCAGCGCAAGGGTGCCATGTTCGGCAAGGTCCTCAAGTGGATGAAGAGCCGCCAGACCGTCCTGCGGGACGTGTTCCCGGCCAAGGCCAGCCGCCCCGCCATCGCCCTGATGAGGGTCTCTGAGGAAGAGGATCCCGTCGCCCGCATGGCTGGGCTGGCAGGCATCCCGGTCGTCAGTGGCGCTACTACGATCCGCAAGTGGGTGAAAGAGGCCGCCTCGATGATGGGCGTGACGCCCACAGCCACCGAAGAGGCTATGACGGACGCCGAGTCCGTGGCCCCTTTGGCGGATGAGCTTCGCCGGGTGAACGGCCTGCTTGAAGCCTCCGACCCTGTGTCAGAGACCGCTGCGGATCTCCAGGCCAAGCGGGCCGCCCTGCTGGACAAGATCGACGAGGCGGCCAACGACTCGGTCGACCCGGCTACCGTCCGGGCCAGCGCCGTGAGCGCCGTGGCAGAGCAGCCTACGTCCAAGATCGCCAAGAAGGCCGGACTCAACGACGAGCAGACGGCAGCCCTCCTCGCAGAGGGCAAAGTGGTCATCACCGCAGGAGCCGGAGCGGGCAAGACCCGGGTTCTGGCAGCCAAGGTGGCGTGGTTCGTTGAGGAGAAGGGCTACCGCCCTGACCAGATCCTCGCTACCTCGTTCACGAACAAGGCGGCCAAGGAACTCAAGGAGCGGGTCGAGGACCAGTACGGCATCAACGACGCCCGTATCGGCACCACGCACAACATCTCCCGTGAGATCCTGTTCGACTTCAGCAACATCCCCCGTGACGTGATCATGAAGGCCACGAAGTCAGGGCTCATCAGCACCCTGATGAAGATGGCCATCGAACAGGTGAAGCTCTCCCAGCACAGTGGGGGCGGGCGCACTTGGGGCGGAGGCGGCGGACGGCGTTGGGCCGGACTGGTCAAGGACGCTGCCGGACCCTCTCCCTACTGGAAGAAGCCCATCGGCGAGTGGTTCAACATCGGCAAAGACCCGGTGGACAACCGGAACAAGCCCATCGGCACCCGCAGGATCTCCACCGCTGTAGGCATGTTCCAAAGCCACCAGATCTCCCCGGCACAGGCTTGGGCGGAGAACAAGAGCGGCGAGAACGGCAACGTCATGCACTTCGCCGCTGCCGTCTACGGAGCCTACGACTGGCTCAAGCACAACGACCCGCAGTACGGCCCCGCCTTGGACTTTGACGACTGGCTGGGCGAGGCCGTCAACACCCTGAAGGAAAACCCTCGGGCACTGGAGGCCCTCCAGCGACGGTTCAAGGTCGTAATGGTGGACGAGGCACAGGACTTGAACAAGGTTCAGCATGAACTGTTCGGGTTGATCGCTGCCAAGGCCGACACCTTCGCCATGATCGGCGACGACAAGCAGGCCATCTACGCTTTCCGTGGAGCCGTACCGGACGAGTTCACGGCGCTCCCCGGCAAGGGGTTCAAGACCGAGACCCTGACGATGAACTTCCGCTCGGGCAAGGACATCGTCGAGGCGGCCAACAAACTCATCGCCCACAACGGTGACCGTCAGATCCCGATGACGTGCCGTGCGGACGAAGAGCGCAAGGGCATGGGCCAGATTCAGGCCATCGAGCTTGAGCGGCACGAAGACTGCGCCGTACTGGCCGCCAACGAGATCTCCGAAGAGATCGAGACGGGTGGAAGCCCCTCCGACTTCGGTGTCCTCGTCAGGAACAACGGGGAGGCGGACGCCTTCTGCTTGGCGCTCATGGCCAAGGGCATCCCCTTCCGCTCCAAGGCCAACTTCTTCAACAAGCCCGCGGTCAAGGCACTCTCCGCTTGGATTACAATCGCCGCAGGGACGAGTGACTCGGCGATCAACGAGGCCGTCGTCAACGCCCACAGCACACCGGGCTTCTTCCTCAACCGGGCCTTCGAAGCAGGGCTGGGGCATGCGTGCCCTCCGGGCCAGAACTACCTCGACTTCCTGTTGGACGGTGGACGCCCCTACGCTGGCCGGGACGACTGGCGCAACGACAAGATGGTCCGCCCCTATGCGGACGAACTGGCGAACATCAAAGCGGCGGGCACCATGCCCACGGCTGATATGATCATGGAGATTCTGGACATCAGGGGCTCCAAGCAGACCTTCATGTCCGCCTTGACCGACCAGGTCGACCCGGAGGACGTGGCGGAGGCCAATGACACGCTGGAGCCTACGGACGAAATGATCCGGGAGGCCGCCCTGAGTCCCCTTCGTCCCATGACGGAGATGGCCAAGAAGTTCACCGACCCGGCCAAGTTCATCGACTTCCTGACCAAGATGACGAGGGCCAACGACCGCTCCCGCAAGGACGACAACGACCCTGAGCCCGCCGTGATGGTAGACACGATCCACCAGTGGAAGGGCCTCCAAGCCAAGAACGTGTACTGCGTCATGGCCGCCGGGACGTTCCCCCACTCCTCCACGGACCAGAAGTTCGCAGAGGGTGACGAGACGGCCTACGACGATGAGCGCCGCCTTGCCTACGTTGCGATCACTCGTGGCGAGGATCGGGTCACCGTCCTGTCCCCGAAGACGAACTACATGGGCAAGGAGTCAGGACTCAGCCAGTTCGTCAGCGAAGCGTGCATCGGTATCCGGGGCGAGACCGTTGAGGAAGCTGACCCGGACGCTCAGGACGAGACGATGCTCAAGATGGCCGCTGAGACCCGGTTCGGGGCCGCCCTTGAGGGCTACCTGAAAGGGGAAGACCTCTACTCCGTCATCGGGTTCTACGACATCGAGGAGTAGGCATGGGAACCTTCGTTCGCATCACCAGACCCGACCTTGAGCGTTGGCTTGACGCCCTCCCCGGACTCAAGGGCAACTGGAAGCTGAAGCCCGGACGTGTCGGCGTCTACCTGCTCCCCCTGTCTGATACCGTGGCGGTGTCCCTCTCCTCAACGATTGGGAGCAAGGACGATGCGATGGGTCGGGGCATGGCCTCCATGAAGCTGGCCCTCGTGTCCCTTGTGACGGGACAGGTGCTGAACAAGAAGGCCATGGGCCAGTCCATGTTCAAGCGGACGACCAACTGGACTACGACGTGGCGCAAGGGCTTCGACAGAATGAAGGACGCCTACCTCAAGGCGAAGTCCTTCTACGACGTCATCGCCTCGATCACTGACCGGGGGAAGTACCGGGACGACTTGCTGGCCAAGATCGACGCCGTACCCAACTGGCAGGACGACAGCCTGCTGGCCGAGTTCCGGGTCAAGGTAGACAAGGGCGGCGTCCTCACCGCCAAGCAGGTAGACCTCATCGACCGCAAGGCCAAGGGAGCCGCCAAGGCCCCCAAGGTAGACGAGAAGTACCTCGTCAAGCTCCGTACCTTGTGGAAACACGCCAAGCGGGCAGGAGACCAGTGGACGATGGACTTCATCGAATCCATCGGCAAGCAACTCAAGGGTGGGCGCTCCCTGTCCCCCAAGCAGCAGCAGATCGTCGATGACAAGCTGCGCCGCTACCGGGTCAGCAGCCGTGTCGCCAACCGCAAGGCCATCCGTTCTATTATGAGTTGCTGCTAGGCACCCTTGCCCGATTCGCTTCAGCCCTATCCAAAGCCCGCTTCACTGACGCAAGGGTCTCATGTGTGAGAGGCCGCTGTGCGAAGATGATCTCCTCAAAGGCCATCGTGCGGGCCGGACGCATCACCCACTCAGATCCCCCCACGTCAACGACGGTGCGGCAAACACGAAGGCGCTCGGCTAGTGCGTTGACCTTCTCAACGACTGCCGTGACGTACCCGTTGTCCTTGAGGTGGTAGGTAACGACATCACCCCTCTGCAACCGACTCAGATCCCCATGCATCTCCGACTTGTGGTGCTTGCGCTTGCCGGAGGAACGCTTGAAGATCCATTCGTAGTTCGGGCTGTCGTCCGTGCCGTTCATCCTCTCGCCTTCCACCCCTCGGGGGCCGAGGTGCTACCCCCATAGTACCCAACTGACAGGCTAGGATGGTTCTTCGATGTCCTGCTGTTTTTCGGCCAAGTGCGCCGTCCAGTTGTCGGCATGCATCCGGGCCAACTGGACGATAACCTCAACCGTCACCACGTTGCGGTTGAACGGCTTGCCGTCCCCCACGGGCACCGAGTCCGGGCAGTCGAAGGGGCCGGGATGCCCCACGAGCAACTCGATCATGAAGCCGTGCGTGGTACGCAGGCCCATGAGGCATTCCTTCTCAACCGTCACCGGGTAGACGAAGATGCTGCCGTCGAGCACGAGGGCACGAACGTCCTCGCCCTCTTGGTCCGCCGTGTCCTCTTCCGTGAAGGTCGGGACAGACCGGAGCACCCGTTCTGCGGCGTCAGTGATCTCTTGCTTCAGTTCGGCGTAGTCCACGTTACCTCTCCCATCCGGCAAGCTCACCGGCCACGATACGGGCCGGGACGCCGTCGAGGTAGTCAACCTCGGCCATACACATCTGGCGGGCGTACAGGGCCTTCTCAGCTATGTCGTGGAAGGTACGGCAGGCACCCCACCGCATGTTGTCGTCGATGTCCCTCGGCCACTGGCCCGCATCGATGGCGGCGACCTCGGCCATACGGTCAGCCCGCATCCGGGCTCGGTCGGCTTTCTTCGTCAGGTTGTAGCTGGCCATGTTGTCCCTCTACCCGCAGTAGTCCGGGTCGTCTGTGTCAGGTTCGACTTCGTCTTCCACGTAGTCATCAGGGCAGATCAGGCGGCCACCGCACACGGGGCAGCAGTGGGGGATGTCTTCTTCCTTCATCCCCATTTCGCCCCAACCGCATCCGCAAAGTACGTCGTGCCGCATTTTCATTCCCTCCATCGTCCACCTCTTCCACACGGAAATCAGGGGGGCTAAGCCTCTTCCCCCTATTAAAAGGACAGGTCGTTTGTGGGCTTAGCCCCGCCTCGATCTGTGTGGAAGGGTTGGACGATGGAGGTAACGATGGCACGTTTGACCTATGTAGAAGCAGAGCAGATCGCGGCCCGTGGCCGACCGTGGACATTCCGCATGGAGTACACGGGGCACAACGCCGCCAACGCTTCGGGGTTCTCTGATAAGTACTGGTACGCCACCGGCCGCGGTGACGCCGAGATGGTGGAAGTAGGATGGGGCGCTGTGGGTTCCCGCCCGCAGTTGATGCTCATGCCGTTCCACAAGCTGGCCGCCAAGGTCGCCGAGAAGATCGGCAAGGGCTACGACTTCGCCCCCACCGCCTATGTGCGGATGAGCGCTGTCAACCTCGCCAAGCTCGGCGGGATGACCGCCGCTGTGGCGACGGCCTCTCCGGTCAAGCATGCGTCTTCGATGACGCCGCCCAAGCCGAGAGCGAAGCCCGCCCCGGCTCCCCCGGCCCCGACGATCTCCGGGCACAACCAGAGCAAGACCACGGCGAAAAAGCAGGCCGCCCTCGGCACCCCATGGAGCCTGATCATAAAGCTCCGGGCTGTCCGGCAAGGCACGGCGCTCCTCAAGTGGGAAGCGCTCGACGCCGCTGGCAGCGTCCTGCTGGACTTCGACCCCACCGGGGGCCGGGACTTCGCCGCCGACTACGACATCGAACTCGAACTCCTGTAGGGGGCTACGATGGAAGGCACAAGCATCTACCACCGCCCCCGTGGCAAAGGGGACACCCTCACCGGGGACGTAACGAAGACCGAACGGGGCGACGTCATCAGCTTCTACGACCGCCACAAGATGCACGTCACCGGAGTCGTCACCGGCACCAAGGGGACCAAGATCCTCGTCGCCGCACAGGTGATCGGCGGGCGTAAGTTCCGCCCCGCACAGGCCCTCACCCCCGACGAGGTGATGGAAGTGTTGCGCCCCGAGGGCAAGGTCAAGGCGTCCGCCGAAGCCGCCCTCGCTGCCGAGGAAGCGTACAACCAGACGAGGGCCAAGGGTCTCATCGAGGCCAGCAAGGAACGGGCCGCAGCCACGCCGAAAGCGGCAACGCCCAAGGCTCCCGCCGCCAAGACCCGTGACGCCCGCCTCCCTGACGTGGGGACGCTCATCACCCGTGAGTGGAAGGGCTCGCTGGTCACGGCGGTCGAACAGACCGACGGCTTGTTCAAGGTAACCAAGGGTGCCACGGACGTCGGCGTGTTCACGTCCCTGTCCGGTGCCGCCAAGACCCTGACCGGCTCCTCGCAGAACGGCTTCCGTTGGTTCAACCTCAACGGGGACAAGTAATGAACGGGCAACAGGCACGGCTCCGCTACGGGGCCTACAGGGAACGGTCGCTCTCCTTTGCGGACGAGGCCCGTGACCTCCCCCTCTGGAACAGGGAGCGGGCTGAATGGCTGCACGGCTACCTCGGAACGCTGATCCAGCAGGGCCGCTCCGGTTCCCGACGCCGTTCCCAACGACGGGTGCGGGAGATCCTCCGTGAAGTGCGATTGGGCCTTGCCCGACGGTTCCACTTTCCTGCGGGTCACCCTTGCCAAAGGACGTGACCATTGACCCTGTTCCCACGCCGATAGGGCTTAGCCCGATCTTCATCCGGGTTGAAAAGACAGGAGGGACGACATGACACTCATCCTCGACCACGCCGCAATCGCTCAGATGACCGCCACCCGTTGCTGCGTGTGTTACCACAAGCTGACGGACGCCGAGTCGGTCGAGCACGGCATCGGGCCTCGCTGCTCCCGGCGCTACTACGACCCCCTCTATGAGCCCACCGACCAGCAGGTTCGGGACGCCCTCGGCCTGTTGGCCATCTCCGACCTGCCCGTCCACATCGTCGACGGCTTCATCAAGCTCGTGAACAACGACAAGGCCAACGCCCGCAAGGGTTCCAACCTGCTGGTGTATTGGGCCTCCTGCAACTACGACAACCGGGCCGAAGTGTTCAAGTGTACGGCCATCGTCCGCACCTTGGGCTACACCGACCTCGCGGATAAGCTGGAGATCGACCGTACCGAGTGCCGTGTCACGGACAACGGCGACGGCACCGTGACCGCCTACGTGGGGACGAAGACCGGCTTCGTGCGTGACTTGGAGAAGATCCCCGGCATGGACAAGGTGATCGGGGCCAAGATCGGCTCCAAGCAGCGGTGGGACTTCCCCAAGGCGAAGCTCGACCACTTCCTGTGCGCCCTCGGGATCCACTACTACGGCAAGCTGGCCTGCGGGGATCTCCTGCCGGGTGGCGTCCGGGTGTGGAGTATCGAACGGAAGTACTGGAGTGACCTCCGGTCGCTCCTTGCCCCGCCTCCCCCACCTGTTCCTGCACCACAGGCGGCCCCCAGCACGCCCACAACGCCTCCTCCGGCTAACGGGCGGGTCATCCCCGCCGACGGGCTTGCGCTCGTGTTTGAGGGCGGCTGGATCAACATCTACACGCCCTACAACGATCCCTTCAGGACTGACCTCAAGACGCAGGTCGCCTACCGGGATCGCAAGTGGACGGGCAAGTGCTGGCAGGTCAAGGCCAGCCTGATCGACACCGTCACCCACCTGATGCGCCAACACTTCGGACAGGAGTTCATCCGATGACCACTACGCAAGGCCCACCCACGACGCCCCCCACGGGCACCATCAACTTCTACAGGACGAGCGGCCCGTTCGGGGAGTTCAGCAACTTCTTCCGTGCGCCCATCGAACTGTTCGGCAAGGTGTGGCCCACCTCGGAGCACCTGTTCCAAGCGGCCAAGTTCTTCCACACCGACCCGGAGTGGGCCGAAGCCATCCGCCTCGCCCCGTCCCCCGGTGTGTGCGCCATCATGGGACGTGACCGCTCCCACAAGATGATCGACCCGGCGTGGTGGGATTCGGTCGGGCGTCTGGAGATGATGCGCCACGCCCTCCTGCTCAAGTTCACCTCGCACCCCCGGCTGATGAGCCTGCTCAAGTCCACGGGCGACCGCCTCCTCGTGGAACACACGGAGAAGGATTCGTATTGGGGTGACGGGGGCGACGGCTCCGGCGAGAACATGCTGGGCCGGATGCTGATGGAGTTCCGCAGCCTGTTCCTCAACGCAGGCAACGACACCGCCATGATGCTCTACTTCATGGCGATGAGCCGCCGCTTGATCGGTTTGGAGGAGTCACAGCCGCCAAAGGAGAAGTAAGACATAGGGAGGCCCGCCCGCCGTCGTCCGTCGTCCAACGTCCGATTGGGCGGGTCTCCCTTTCCCTCTCCCTCACGGGGGAGGGTCTAGCTGGCGGGGGTCTCAGGAGTGGCCGGTGTGGCCTTGGGGAT